>JYMV01024638.1_pt1 | contig 16575 bp, 22 predicted proteins | sample 338911 | NCBI WGS metagenome assembly JYMV01 (sample SAMN03354496, study PRJNA234377) | hydrothermal vent metagenome | biome: Deep sea; feature: Hydrothermal plumes at the Eastern Lau Spreading Center, Western Pacific Ocean; material: Seawater | place: Tonga | collected 2009 | depth 2000 m m
CTATGTAACCAAGCCTTATAATAAAGAAGTAGCTACTTATGGTAATGGCACAATGATTTCATTTCTAGCTGATTCAACTAAAGCAGTTGATAGCTTTCATTCTAGTGCATTAGAGAATGGTGGTGTTGATGAAGGATTACCAGGAATAAGATCTGACGGAAATTATTATGCTTATATACGTGACCCAGACGGTAACAAAATTTGTGCTAAATGTAATTCTAATTAAATGAAAAAACTATCTCTATACCTTCTGCAATTAAGAAAGCACCCAAAATTAGAGGCCGGATAAACTACATATTAAACCCCTTAAAATTTGGATCCTTAATATCTACTAATAAAATTGCTGAAAGCATATGGCGTGCAAAAAGAAATAAGAATTGATAAGATAATGAAATGAAAAAATTGTCATCAAAAAAGAAAATACGACAAATCCGAATGTTAAATAAAAACATACAAAAGATGAAGCTAAGAAAAAATAAAAGAGTGAAAGACAAGAAAAAAGCAGCCGAGCGAGAACGTCTGCCGCCAAGGTCACGTTAATTTAACTCTGCCACCTTTTTTCAACAAACCAGTGTTCTGTAAAATATTGATGGTTTCCTAACGGGCTCTTTTTTCTAATCCCTTAATACGTCCAGACCAATAACTTTTTTTTGCACCTTTTGATGTTTTTCTATACTGCATCAATTGTTTCATTGTTAGTTTTCCTGATTTTAATGATTTTTTCTTTTTTGCTTTCATGTCTAATAATATAATTTTTTATCTAACTCTACCACCCTTTTTTAACAAACCAGAGTTCTTCCTTTCTGTATCCGAACTGTATCCAGTACTGTGTCCAAGAAAGGTGAGTGGCTCTATTTTTGGAGCGGGAGAAGGGAATTGAACCCTCGACCTAAACGTTGGCAACGTTTCGCTCTACCACTGAGCTACTCCCGCATTTCCAAGAAAGATTATAAATCAAGGTTTTTTTATAGGCAAGAAATAATATAATTTTTAAGAATAAAACGTATGGCAGTGTGCCAAAACAGAATTTTTTAATTTAAATCATGAAACAAGTTTAAAAAATCTTTATAATTATTACTTGTATTGACAGAATCTTTATATATTGGTTTTCTACTTTGATTAATGCTCACAGTTTTTATTGGATTTTTCTTTTTGTAAAATTCTAAACAATCAGGTTGCCAATTTAAATTACAAAATTCTAACATTTTTTTTATTTCTACTTCTTTATTTTCAACTAAATCTTCATATTTTATTTCATAAATATAGTTGCCAATCTTATTTTTCCAAAATTGCATTAAATCCCTGTAAATATTTATGTATTTGATGATATTTTTTTCATTGTATGTCCAATCCGTTCTATTGCCACCAAATAAATTTTTGTAAATTGATAAACAATTATCTTTAATATTTCTATTAACATGTATTATTTTTGAATTTGGAAAAAGCAATCTAATAAAACCTATCCAAAAAAAGTTAGAAGGAGCTTTATCAACTATAATTTTATTATTGTTAAAATATTCATAATCTGCACCAAATTTAAAAGATAATTCATTTAAATAACTTTCATTGAAAAAAGTATTTTGAAAATTTTCACTAAGTAAGTTTTTATAAAAATAAATATTCAAAACTATTGATTCACCAACCCCATAAATTTCTGAATGAGCGGATAATATTTGATGAATTAACGTTGTTCCCGACCTTGGTAATCCAACAACAAATATTATTTTTTTATTGTATAAATTTTTATTAGTAATTGAATTAAAATCTATATTTTTAAATATTTCTTTATTCTGTTTTAGAAAACTTTCTTCATATCTTAGAGGATTACTTTTTACTAAACGTTTTTTTTCATCATTTGCTATTTTAAAATATTTAAAAGCATTATCATAATCTTTTTGATCTTCATAAGATTTACCCAAAGCAAAATACAATGGAAACTTATTAATTTGAAAATATTTTTTATCATTTATTTTTTTTATCATTTCTTGCTGATGTTCTTTGCTAGTTGAATAATCAATTAAATTACTATAATTATAATCAGCTACGAATAATTCTGGTTTTTCTTTAATAGCTATTTTTAATAATTTTTTTGCTAATTCAAATTCACCATAAATTGAATAAACATTTGCTAATCTAATAATAATATTTTTAAAATATGGATCTTTTTTATAAATTTTTTCAAAAATTTTAATAGCTTCTTGATAATTATTTTGATCTAATTTTAATTCGCCATAATTTCTCAAACCAAACAAATCATTAGGATCAATATTCAATGCATTCTTTAATAATTCCTCGGATTTTGAAAGATTGTTTATTTTTCTATACACTCCACCTAAATTGACCAAAATATTTATGTTATTTGGATCTCTTTCAAGTGCTTTTAAATAAACCTTCTCAGCATGATAAAGTTTACCTTGCATTTCAAGTGACAAACCTAAAAAATTGATAAATGCCGTAATTTGGGGATATTTTGAAATTAATTTGCTAGTTCTTTTAATCAGTTCATTATGATTCCCAATTTTTAGTAAAAAACTTAAATTTTTTATTTCTGACTCTAGTAGTTTTAAATTTTTATCCATTTTAAAGAAATTAGAATATAATATTGTTAAATATAAATATTATATGAAACAGCTACCAAAAACTATTTCAATTTTTCCGTTATCAAATTTTATTTTTTTTCCTCAAACAACTGTTCCTCTAAATATTTTTGAACCAAGATACATTCAGATGGTTGATGATGCAATGAAAGCAGATAGGATAATAGGAATGGTACAACCAAAAAAAACTAATCAAACTATTCCAATTTTATATAATGTTGGATGTGCTGGCAAAATTACAAGTTTTAATGAAACAGAAGATGGAGGGTATTTAATTGTTTTAGATGGAATTAGTCGTTTCAAAATTTTAGAAGAGTTAAATAATGATAAGCTCTATAGAGAATGCAAAGTAAATTTTGATAAATTCTCAAATGATATAAATAATCAAAAAGAAGAAATTAAGTTTTCTGATTTAGAGCTAATATTTAAAAATTTAAAATCTTTATTTAACAAACAAGGCTATACAATTAATTGGAAAGAACTTGAAAAACGAAGCTTAGATCAAACAATAAATACTCTTTCAATGGCTTCTCCTTTTTCATTAGAAGAAAAACAGGTTTTGTTGGAAACTATTAATTTAAATGAAAGAAAACAAAAATTAGAAGAAATATTAAAAACTTATACTCTCGATAATTTTAGCAACAAAACACTTCAGTAAATTTATAAAGCAAGACCTTGATCAGCAAATTTAGAAATATATTTATTAAAAAGATTATTTTTTCCTAGATACTTTAATATTTCCTTAGAGTAATTATTGCCATATTTATTATCAAACTTAAAAAACTCATGAATAAAATTAATTCCTGAAGAAAAAATATAATTTAGATGTTTTGTTTTTGATTCAAATTCTTTCAATATTGATGAATCTAAAGGTAAACCAAGATCTATTTTTTCATCAATTAAATCTGACAATATTTTTATATCTCTCAAAGTCATGTTAAATCCTTGACCTGCCAGAGGATGAATATTGTGAAGATTATCACCAAAACATAATATGTTTTTATGATAATATTTTCTAAGAATTGAAAATTTTAAATTATATTTTTCAAAATTTTTAAAAGAATTAATTTTGTAATATTTATTATATTTAATAATAAGTTCTTTTATTTCTTTTTCTGATTTATTTTTTTTTTCATCCAAAACGGAAAAAACTATTGAAGTTTCAGTATTAGAATAAGGTAAAAAAGCAAGTGGACCACAACTAGTAAAAATTTGAACAGCTTTATTATTTATACATTTTTGATGCTTAACAATTGTAGTAAATGCAACACTTTTATAATCCTTAGTAATTCTTTTAAAAAAAATTTTTTTTGAAATTTTATTTTGTGTTTCTGAGTTAATAATTAAATCGAATTTATTATTTTCTATTATTTCATCATAAAATGATTTTTTTATTTTAATTTTTTTTATAAATTTATTTTTTTTTATATCCTTTTGAACTAATTCATATAGCTCACTATGTTTAACTATAAAAAACAATTGACTATCAGTAGATTTAAAATTTAATATTTCTTCAATTTGATTTAATTCATTAAAGATTTGAATATAATTAATTGGCCAGCTAATTTTTTTAATATCTATAATATTAGATTTAAAAAAATCAAAATTATTCTTTGAAATCCCAATAGTTCTTGAAGTAGATTTCTTTGTTTTTTTTGACTCAAAACACACAGATATGCTAATATTTTTATTAGCTAAAATTTTTGCTAAAACTAAATTAGTTAATCCATCGCCAATTAAACAAATATTCATAATTAAAATTTAATTTTAACAATAATTATTAAATGATACAAAGTTACAAAATAGATTCATAATAAAATGAATATAAATAATATAGCAAATAAAACCCTTGATTTTACTGTAAAAAGGATTGCTGAACTTACAGGTATATTATTAGTTGTTTTATCAATATTGCTATTTATTTCATTAGTTGGTTATTACCCGAAAGATCCAAATTTTATTTTTTCTGACCCTACTGAAAAGATAAGAAATATTTTAGGATTTAGGGGTAGCTTTGTTTCAGATTTGTTTTTTCAATCCATTGGATTGATTTCAATTTTAGTATCAATAACTATTTTTTTTACTGGAATTAATCTTTTTAGAATAAAAAAATTTTTATTAATTTTAGAAAATTTATTTTACACTGTTTTGTACTCTATTTTAGGTTCGTTGTTTTTTTCTACATTTTATCCAGATGCTTTCTGGCTTATAAATAATGGTAATGGCGGATTTATAGGAAAATTTTTACAAGAAAGTTTTTTATCATCCTTAATCAATATAAACAAAAATGTTTTTTATTACCTGCTGATTTTCTTAATTTTATTTATCTTCTTAATAAGCATTAATTTTAGTATTAAATATTTATTTAATTTATTTAAAAAACTTTTCGGTTTTATTAAAAATTTAAATAATAAAACAGATGACTTTGGTGGAGAAGCTGTAGACAACTATAAAACAGAAATCAAACCTAGTGAAATATTAGTTCAAGAGGATTTGCCATTTAATACAAATGTCTCTGAATCAAAAAATACAAGGCAAAAATTTAAATTACCTTCTATAGATTTTTTAAAAAAACCTACTAAAGAAGAAAGGGATAAAAATATATCTGAAGATAAAATTGATGAGAGTTTATTAGAAAAGATTTTGTTAGATTTTGGAGTTGAGGGAAAAATAAAAAAAGTAAGTCGAGGGCCTGTAGTTACTTTAAATGAGTTCGAGCCTGCTGCAGGAGTTAAAGTTTCAAAAATTATTAATTTGTCTGAAGATATTGCAAGGAATACAAGTTCCAAATCCGCTAGAATTTCTATAATCCCTGGAAGCAGTACTATTGGTATTGAACTACCTAATTCATCAAGAGAAAATGTTTATTTAAGTGAAATTATTTCCAGTACAAATTTTTTAAAAAGAGATACCGATCTTCCAATTGCTTTAGGAAAAAGTATTTCTGGTATTCCTATAATAGATGATTTGACTTCAATGCGTCATTTATTAATTGCTGGAACAACAGGATCTGGAAAATCTATTTATATAAATACAATTATATTGTCTCTTCTTTACAAGCATACCCCTGATAAATGTAAATTTATTTTAATTGATCCTAAAATGCTTGAGCTATCAACTTATGAAGGAATACCTCATTTATTATGTCCAGTTATAACTGAAGCAAAAAAAGCAGCATCAGTATTGGGTTGGGTCGTCAAAGAAATGGAAAGCAGATATAGATTAATGACTAGAGAGGGTGTTAAAAATATTGATGGATACAATTCAAAACATAAGCTCGCTATGCCCTACATTGTTGTAATTGTAGATGAGATGTCAGACTTAATGCTTGTTGCTGGAAAAGAAATTGAAGGATATGTTCAAAAACTTTCACAAATGGCAAGAGCCGCAGGCATCCATATTATCATGGCAACTCAAAGACCTAGTGTAGATGTAATAACTGGAACAATTAAAGCAAATTTCCCAACTAGGATATCTTTTCAAGTAACTTCGAAAATTGATAGTAGAACTATTCTTGGTGAACAAGGTGCAGAACAACTACTTGGCAAAGGCGACATGCTTTATATGTCTTCAGCAAACAGAATTGTTAGAATTCATGCACCCTATGTATCTGAAAATGAAATTGAAAAAATTAATAATTTTTTAAGATCACAAGCTGAACCAAATTATGTGGATGAAATATTAAATTTTGCTGCTGAAAAAGAAACTAGTTTAAGTTTGCTTGATAATGAAAATCAAGATGAATTATATAAAACTGCGCTTGAAATAGTGAAATCAGAAGGTAAAGCTTCTACTTCGTTTTTGCAAAGAAAACTTCAAATAGGTTATAACCGTGCTGCAAGGATCATTGACATGATGGAAATAAATGGAGAAGTCAGTAAAGCTAACCATGTAGGCAAAAGAGAAGTGCTTAAATGATTAAAAGAATCATTATTTTTATATTAATTATTAATATTAATACTTTTGCTGAAGCTTCAATTAAAGATGAAATAATTTTAAATTTTAAAAAAATTAATAATTTAAGTTTTAATTTTAAGCAAAATATTAATGAAAATATAGAAGAAGGAAATTGTATTATTCAATATCCAAAAAAAATTTATTGTAATTATGATAATTTTAAAAAGAAAATTATTGTTTCAAATGGTAAATCACTTGTAATCAAAAATCAGGCTTCAAAACAATATTTTATTTACCCACTTGATAAAACTCCTATGGAATTGATTTTAAATAAAAATTACTTAATTGAACAAATGCAAAAGTTAGATGGAAAGATAATCGATGATAAATATTTTACTTTTTCCATAGAAAACAAAGGTAATAAAATAAATATTTTTTTTGACAAAAATTCTTATGATTTAATGGGCTGGCAAACCGAAGACATTTATCAAAATTTAGTTATTACCTTTATTTATAATATTGAAAAAAATAAAAATATTGATCAAAAATTTTTTAGATTACCTAAATGAAATAATTTTAATTGATATTTAACAATTTAGTTTTAAATATTTTCATTCCTCTTGATAAATAATTCTTTAATGCATGTTTGTGATCCAAGGAGCATGTATGAACCCATACCCTTTTTACTCCCAATCCAAAAGATTTTTTTATTGCCTCAGATAATAAGTAACCGCCTAATTTTTTTCTAAAATAATCTTCCAAAATTCCAAGGTATGCAATTTCGCAATCTAATTTTTTTTTATTCAAAATTTGTTCGAAATAGCCCACTAGATTATTACTTTCTTTCAAAACAAATGTTTTTACATCTGAATTATTTACATAATTAATCCATTTTTTTTCACTCCAAACTAATCTATCAATCCACCTATAATTTTTACCAATTTGCTTATAAAAGAATTTATTTAATTGAAAATCGGGAGGATCAATTAAACTAACTTTATAAATATTAGAAGGTTTTGCTATCTCTGATAGATCTTTAATTGAGTCTATTTCCAAATAATATCTTTGAATTTCTAAATTCACTCAACCATTTTACCAACTTTTTCACCACCAAATAAATGAAAATGAAGATGTGGAACTTCTTGGCCACCATGTTCACTAATGTTTGCTAGAGTTCTATATCCTTTGCCAACATCAACTGAAATGCCAAGTTTTTTGGCAACAATCGATATACCTTTTATAAGACCAACAATTTCTTCGTTAGATGCCTTAGAATTAAAATCATCTAAATCAATATATTTTCCTTTTGATATTACAAGGGCATGAATTTTTTTTTGTGGGTTTACATCGTAAAAAGATAATACATATTCATCTTCATAAATTTTTTTACTAGGAATTTCTCCCCGTAAAATTTTTGCAAAAATATTATTATCATCGTAACTCATTTTCTATTTTTTTTTTCCTCTATGCCAGATTGGTTTTTTCTTTTTTCTAGCTCATTCAAAACATCTTCAAATTTAACATCCGCAGCTTCTAAAGCAACTAATAGATGATAAATTAAGTCTGCTGCTTCATGAACCTCGTTATTTTTTGTATTCAATGCTTCTTTTAATTCTCCAAATTCTTCTTCAAGTTTATCAATACATTTACTAAGACCATCTGACAATAAAGATGAAGTATATGATTTATCGGGACTAGAATTTTTTCTATCTCTTATGGTTTTTACTAAATCATCAATCATATCAAATTCTAACAGGTATTCCTTTTGACTCCAAATATTGCTTTGCTTCAAGTACTGAGTGTTTTCCATAGTGAAAAATTGAGGCTGCCAATACAGCACTTGCATTACCTAATTTTATTCCATCTACCAAATGATCTAAATTACCCACACCACCAGAAGCAATAATTGGAATATTAACTTTCGAAGATATTTTACTCATTAATTCAATATCATATCCTATTTGTGTTCCGTCTCTATCCATTGAAGTTACCAATAGTTCTCCTGCTCCATTTTTTTCCATTTGTTCCGCAAATTCAATTGCATCAATTCCGGTTTTATTTCTACCCCCGTGAGTAAAAATTTCCCATTTTTCATTTTTTCTTTTTGCATCAATTGCAATAACAATACATTGTGAACCAAATCTCTTTGAGCTTTCAATTACAACTTTTGGATTTTGTACAGCAGCAGTATTAATAGATACTTTATCTGCCCCACTGTTTAATAAGTTACTAATATCATTAACACTTCTAACTCCACCACCAACCGTTAATGGTACAAAACATTTTTTTGAAGTTTCTTCAACAACTTCATAAATCGTTGATCTATTTTCATTAGAAGCAGTAATATCTAAAAAACATATTTCATCTGCTCCCCCGTCGCTGTAAATTTTTGCTTGCTCGACTGGATCTCCTGCATCTTTTAGATTGATAAAATTAATACCCTTAACAACTCTTCCGTTTTTTACATCCAAACAAGGTATGATCCTATTCTTAAGCATCTAAAAATCTAGCTAGTTGTTTTAAATCAATATCTCCATCATAAATTGCTTTTCCAACAATTATTCCTTCAATATTTTTTTTTTTTATATTTTGTAAATTTTCAATATCTTTAATTGATGAAACGCCTCCTGATACAATTACTGGTGCTTTTGATACATCTGCCACTTTAATTGTCTCCTCTAAATTTGGACTTGTTTTGGTTCCATCTCTATCAATATCAGTATAAATTAATCTGCTGATACCAAAATCATTCACATTTTTTAGAAATTTTATAGCATTTAAATCTGTTTCTTCTTTCCAGCCAGATATAGCAATAAGTCCTTTTTTTGTATCTAATCCTAGTGCAATTTGATTACTGAAAGATTTACAGGCTTCTTTTAAAAATTCCCTATTTTTTACCGCTGCGCTTCCAAGAATAACTTTATCAACACCGACATTGATATACGTTTGAATTTTCTCTAAGGATCTTATTCCACCACCTACCTCAATTTTTATATTGAGTTGTTCAACTATCTCTTCGATAATATCAAGATTAACGGTTTCGCCTGTTAAAGCCCCATCTAAATCAACCACATGAAGATAATTAAAACCAAAGTCTTTATATTTTTTGGCTTGGTCTATTGGCGTAACATCATAAACTTGTTTTTTATTAAAGTTTCCTTTTAATAGTCTCACACACTTTTTATCTTTAATATCTATTGCTGGAAAAATTTTCATAATTTCAAATCAAAATAAAATTTTCTATAAGTTTAAGCCCTAGTTTATCACTTTTCTCAGGATGAAATTGAGTTCCAAAAATATTATCTTTTTCGACTGAACAAACAATATTAGTTGAATAATCTGTAGTACTCGAAATTACACTCTTATCTTCAGGAATAAATTCATAACTATGAACAAAATACATGTGAGATTTATTATCTATATTTTTGAAAATACTGCTGTCTTTTGTAATTGTAATTTCGTTCCATCCAATATGCGGAAGTTTAAATTTTTGATTTTGATTATCTATTTTAGAAACTTTACCTGAAATCCATCCTAAACCTTTTGTTTCATTTTCTTCGTAACCTACATCAGCAAACATTTGCATTCCAACACAAATACCGAGAAGAAGTTTTTTTTGATCAAATACAAATTGATTCAGTGTTTCATTAAGACCTTCAATTTTATTTAGTGAATCAACACAACTTTTAAACGAACCTTGTCCAGGAAGTACAATTTTGTCAGAACTAGATATAATTTTTAAGTCAGAGGAAACATTAATTTTATATTTGTTTTTGCAAACCTCGCCAAAGGAATTAATTACGGAACTTATGTTGCCCGAACTATAGTCAACAATTGTTATATTCATCAATTCTTTCTTATAAAGAACCCTTGGTTGATGGAATTACTTTTTTATTTTTTTGATCAATTTCTAAAGCTGCTCTGAGTGATCTTGCAAGACCTTTAAAACAAGATTCGATTATATGGTGACTATTTTCACCATATAAATTTTCAATATGTAAAGTTATACCTGCAGCTTGCGAAAAAGCTTGAAACCATTCTTTAAATAATTCAGTATCCATTTCACCAAGCTTTTCTACTTTTAACTTAACTTTCCAAATTAAATATGGTCTGTTTGAAACATCAATAGCAATTCTGGTCAAAGTTTCATCCATTGGTATTAAAGCATGAGCATATCGTTTAATTCCAATAAATTTTTTTGATGCCTTTTTTAAACACTCTCCTATTGCAATTCCAGTATCTTCTGTTGTGTGATGAAGATCGATATGAGTATCGCCTTTTGCTTTTAAATTTAAATCCATAGATGAGTGCTTTGATAATTGCTCAAGCATATGGTTTAGAAAACCAATGCCCGTATCAATTTTATATTTTCCCTTACCATCTATGTTTATTTCAACATTGATGTTAGTTTCTTTTGTTTTTCTAGAGATTTTTGCTTTTCGCACCATAAAGTTTTTATATGTATATATATATTATTTCATTATATCAATATTAGTAATCCGACACTTGAAGTATTTAAATTAATATCCATCTATATGACATGACAACAATAATATTAGTAAGAAAAAATAATGATGTAGTAGTTGCTAGCGATGGTCAGGTTAGCATGGGAAATACCGTAATTAAAAGCACTGCAAATAAAGTTAGAAAAATAGAGAAAAGAAATGTGATCGCGGGTTTTGCTGGTTCTACAGCAGATGCATTTACTTTGTTTGAGCGTTTGGAATCAAAATTAGAAAAACATGCTGGTAATTTAACAAGAGCAGCTGTTGAATTAGCAAAAGATTGGAGGACTGATAAATATCTTAGAAGATTAGAGGCATTAATGGCAATAGGCGATAAAGAAAAAAGTTTTATTATTTCTGGAACGGGTGATGTTTTGGAACCCGAAGGAGGTGTAATTGGAATTGGATCTGGAGGAAATTATGCACTAGCTTCAGCAAAAGTATTAATGGATACAGATTTAACTGCGGAAGAAATTGCCAAAAAAGCAATCGAAGTAGCCTCTGAAATCTGTGTTTTTACAAACAATAATATTAGTGTAGAAAAAATCTAATGGAAAAATCAAACGTAACTTCTTTTATGCCCAAAGATAAAAATACTAAAGAACAGGAATCAACATTAAATTCTTTATCTCCAAGAGAAATTGTTTCTGAATTAGATAGGTTTGTGGTTGGACAAAATAAAGCTAAAAGAGCGGTAGCCATAGCATTAAGAAATAGATGGAGAAGACAAGCATTAAAAGGTGAAATGAAAGAGGAAGTTCTTCCAAAAAATATTCTAATGATTGGGCCAACTGGAGTCGGAAAAACTGAAATATCTAGAAGATTATCCAAATTAGCTGGAGCACCATTTGTAAAAGTAGAAGCTACAAGATTTACTGAAGTTGGTTATGTTGGTAGAGACGTTGAACAAATTATAAGGGACCTCCTTGAGATTGCTATAGCTATAGAGAAAGTAAAAAAAAGAAAAGAATACCATGCACAAGCACAAAAATTGGCTGAAGAAAGAGTATTGGATGCATTAGTAGGAGATAAGGCAAGCGTAGCTACCAAAGAAAGCTTTAGAAAACGACTAAGAAATGGCGATCTAGATAATAATGAAATTGAAATAGCTATGAATGAATCTAATCAAATGCCTTCATTTGAAATACCAGGAATGCCTGGTGCAAACATTGGAATGATAAATATTTCTGAAATGCTTGGCAAATCTATGGGTAATAAACCTAAAAAGAAAAAAATGAGTATAAAAGAGTCACATGAAATATTAATAAATGAAGAGTCAGATAAATTAATTGAAGATGATAAAATTATTAGAGCTGCAAAAAATTCAACAGAAAATAATGGAATTGTTTTTTTAGATGAAATTGACAAAATTTCAGCAAGAACAGATAGAATTGGTGGCGACGTTTCGAGGGAAGGAGTGCAAAGAGATTTGCTTCCATTAATAGAAGGAACAACAGTTAGTACAAAATATGGACCAATTAAAACAGATCATATTTTATTTATTGCTTCTGGTGCATTTCAATTAGCAAAACCATCAGATCTTTTGCCGGAGCTACAGGGACGTTTACCTATAAGAGTTGAACTTGATGCTCTAAATAGTGAAGATTTTAAGAGAATCCTTAAAGAACCGGATAACAGTTTGATTAAACAATATGAGGCACTTTTAAAAACAGAAAATGTTGAATTAAAATTTTCTGACGATGGAATTGATACAATTGCAAATCTTGCATCTGAAGTTAATTCTAATGTTGAAAATATTGGCGCAAGGAGACTTCATACAATAATGGAAAGAGTTCTAGATGACATAAGCTTTACAGCAACTGATAGAGCTGGTGAGAAAATTGTAATTGATGCTAATTATGTTGAGAAAAATTTAGGTGAGTTGGTCAAAGATACTGATCTATCAAAATTTATTTTATAAAAAAAATAAGTTATTTATAAATAAAACTAACCTTTCCAAGGTTTCCAAAATCTGCAGTTATATTATCTCCTTTTGAAATAGGAATTGCTCGTGTGCAAGTTCCAGTACTAACATAATAATTTTTGGGTAAATTTTTTCTTTTTAGGGCTAATTTATTTATTAACCATGTTAAAGAACTAATAGGATTTCCCATTACATTGTTTGAATTTCCTTTTTCAATTAACTTTTCATTAATAAAAAAATCAACTGAATGATTATTAAAATTAAAAAGATTCAAATTGCTAATTTCAGTTCCAAAAACCCAATGTGCATGAACAGCATTATCAGCTATTAAATTATTTACACCTATGCTTGTCCAATCTTCATACCTAGAATCAACTAATTCAATAGAAGGCAAAACCGCTGAGATAAATTTATAAACTTCATCAGCATTATAAGGTGCTTTTGAAAAATCAAGTTCATTTTTCATTACAAATGAAAATTCTGGTTCAACAAATGGATTAAAATATTTATCTGAATAAATTATACTATTAGATTTGGATATATTATCAGAAAACATATTCCCAAAAAAAGATTCTTTAACGTTTATTTGAATTTGAGCTGCTTTATTTGTACATCCTATTTTTTTTCCAATCAAAGAAGTTTTTTGATTTGTTGAAAGATATCTTTTAGTTAACTCATCTTGTATAGCATAAGCTTCTTCCAAAGATTTTGGAATACATTCCTTTGGTAATTCTTTAATTCTTTTAAGATTAATTCTAGAATTATAGAGAATATCTGCAGCTTTTTTAATTTTATAATTTTCCATTTTTATTTTTTAAAATTTTTTAGAAAAATTTCAAAACTACCTTTTGAAGAATCTTGAATATCTTCAAAATTAATTTTTTTTATCATCTTCATTAAATTTGAACTAGTTTTAATATGTTCGGGAATAGAGTACTTTAAAATACTAAAATTTTCAGATTGGTAGGGATTATCTTTATTTTTTGACCTTGAACCTTTTCCAGTTATTATAGTAATTTTACTAACTTTTTGTGAAAAACAAATTTTAATAAATTCATCTATTGCTTTATTGGCATTTTCTAAAGAATATCCGTGGAGATCTACTATTTTTTCTAATTTATTAGGTTTGTTTTTTTTTTCAAAAATATCTTTATCAATTAACTTGTCGTTACTATTTATAAAATTCAACCAATCTATTTTATTCTTATCTGAAATTTTTTTATTCAACTATAATTGTGTATCTATTAAAAGCCAATTTGGATTAGATGACCTAATATCTCTTGAAAATTTCCAGGTGTCATGAACTTTTTTAATCTTATCTGGATCTCCAGAAATAATTTTTTTATCTTTATCTTTTACAAATGAAATAATTTCACTAACAAAATTAACTGTTACTTCAAAAATACTATTTGATTGTTTATAATCTTTAATATCTGCTGAGTTTATTCCAACAAAAGTAGCTTCTGAAATTAAACCTTTATTTTTTCTTTCTTTTAATGCCTCATCAAATTGTTTAAAAACCTTTTTGTCCAATAATGATTTAATTTCTTTTAAGTTTCCTTTTGAAAAATTCGTTATTATTGTTTCATAAGAAATTTTAGCACCATTTAAAAATTCACTCTTAGCATTTTCATCAAAATTCTTTTCATTTTTTTTTTCTTTAATAAATTCATGAGAGAAATTTGTTGATATTTTTTCTTCATGTTTTGCCTTTTTACCAAGAATTCCTCTCAACCTAAGGAAAATAAATCCAACGATCATTGCTAAAAGGATAATATCAATGTATTCAAAACTATAATTCATAGACAAATAATATTTACTATGTTGAATAATTTCAACTAGCAATTTATGTTAAAGACAAATGAACACAGTTTTATTATTGATTATACTAGCTCCATTAATTGAAATTTATCTTTTAATAAAAATTGGATCACAAATAGGTGCATTAAGTACTATTTCCTTAATTTTATGTACTGCTTTTGTGGGTATATTTTATGCAAGATATGAAGGTTTTAACACTTTAAAATCAGCAATTGGGCAATTGGTAAAAAATGAAATACCGGTATATGAAATTATTTCTGGTGCAGCTTTGGCATTTGCTGCCTTCTTATTAATTTTACCTGGATTTATTACTGATCTAATCGGATTATTAATTATTTTTCCTCCTACAAGAAAATTATTTTTTAAATCGGTTACAAAGAATTATCCAAATAAAAGAAAAAACTTTATTGAGGGTGAATACGAAGATATAGATGAAAATTAAAAAAAATAATGTCAGAAAATTTTAAAGTATTAACTCAGTTCGTAAAAGATCTTTCAAGCGAGACACCAGATGTTGAAACATATTTATATGTTAAAGATTATCTTCCAAAATATAATTTAAATATTGATATAACCTCTAAAGCGATAAAAAATAGGATGATCGAAGTAAACACAAAATTAACTTTCATGGATAAAGGAACATCAAAAAAAAAATCTTTTTTTGAAATAGCTTATGTTTCAATTGTTAAAATTAATGAAAATGTAAAAGATCCAAAAGAAATTGAAAAAATTATCTTGTGTGATGTTCAAAATGAGATTTATCCTAATTTGGAAAAAATATTTGAAAATTTATTAAATGATTCTGGTTATCAGGGTATAAAATTTGAAAAAAAGATTGATTTTGAAAAACTTTACAATCAAAGAATTAATTAAAATAATTTTTTTTTAATGATTTTTTTAGATATTCCTTATGTAACTTTAATTCTTCAGAAGAAGGGACAACTATTTTCTTAAAATAATCTTTAGAGTTTTGATTTTCTGAATATTGGTTATTTTGATTTGTTGTCTTAAAATCTAGCATCGGTTCTTTTTGATCAATTAAGTTAATATATACCCTTGAAAGTAACTCACAGTCGATTAAAGCAGTGTGTTTTTTTCGTTTGGAATTATCTATCCTATATCTTTTGCAAAGAGCATCTAAACTGATTCCTAACCCAGGAAATTTATCTCTTGCTAAATCCAAGGTATCAATAATACTATTTTTATTTATTTTATTTTTACCAATTAATTGTAATTCATTATTTAAATGTGTTAGGTCAAATTCTGCATTATGAATTATAAGCTTTTTATCTTTAATAAATTCTAAGAACTCATCAACTATATCCTTAAATTTTTTTTTATCAGACAAAAATTCGTCTGTATAGCCATGCACTTCAAGTGCTTTTTCAGAAACTTTTCTTTCAGGATTTAAATAACAATGAAATTTTTTTGATGTTGGTATTAGATTTTCTAATTCAATACAACCAATCTCAACAATCCTATGACCATCTTTAACTTCCAAGCCTGTTGTTTCAGTATCAAGAACTACTTCTTTCATTTTCCTAAAATTTTGTTTTTTAATACTTTAACATTTTTTTTAATAGAAGAACTTTTAAAATTATTTTTTACCACAAAGTCAGATTTTCTTTTTTTAAATTCTAAAGGAAGTTGTAGTTTTTTTAATTTATAATAAATTTTTGGATTATAATTAGTTTTTTTTCTTAATCTCCTTTGGATTTCTTTTTTTTTTGCATCAACAAAAACTAAAATATAGTTCTTTTTATTGATTTTATTTTCCATAAGTAAAGGAATATCCAAAACAAACAAATTTTTTAAAAAAAGCTAAAACGTT
>JYMV01020412.1_pt1 | contig 16569 bp, 13 predicted proteins | sample 338911 | NCBI WGS metagenome assembly JYMV01 (sample SAMN03354496, study PRJNA234377) | hydrothermal vent metagenome | biome: Deep sea; feature: Hydrothermal plumes at the Eastern Lau Spreading Center, Western Pacific Ocean; material: Seawater | place: Tonga | collected 2009 | depth 2000 m m
CCCGATTTATTAATTACCACGCCAGAGAGTTTACATTTATTGCTTTCTTCAAAAAACTACCCGAAGCTTTTTAAAAATCTAAATGCGATCGTCGTCGATGAGTGGCACGAATTGTTAGGCAGTAAACGTGGCGTTCAAACAGAATTGGCACTTTCTCGCTTAAAAACCGTTTCAGAAAATTTAAAAATTTGGGGTATTTCTGCCACCATCGGGAATCTTCCACAGGCACAGGAAGTTTTGTTGGGAGCCGAAAGTGAAGCACTTCAAAATTCAATATTGATTAAAGCGAATATTCAGAAACAAATAGAAGTGAAATCGATTATTCCGGAGTCGATGGAAAAATTTCCGTGGCGCGGGCATTTGGGTTTGCATTTATTAGATGAAGTGATTCCGATTTTAAACAATTCAAAAACCACGTTGATTTTTACCAACACACGTTCGCAATGTGAATTGTGGTTTCAAAAATTAATGAATAAGTATCCTGAATTTGCCGGAGAAGTGGCAATGCATCACGGAAGCATCAATAAAGAAACGCGACTTTGGGTAGAGCAAGCGATTAGAAACGAAAGTCTAAAAGCGGTTATTTGCACGTCGAGTTTAGATTTAGGGGTCGATTTTGCTCCGGTAGAAACCATTATTCAAATTGGCGGTCCAAAAGGCGTTGCACGTTTTTTACAACGCGCCGGGAGAAGCGGTCATCAACCGGGTAAAGCCAGCAGAATTTACTTTTTGCCCACGCACGCCATAGAACTTATTGAAGCGGCTGCACTCCAAAAAGCGGTCGAGAAAAAAGCAGTGGAAGATCGTATTCCATATTTACAGAGTTTCGACGTGTTAGTGCAGTATTTGACGACTTTAGCAGTTTCCGACGGATTTTACCCTAAAGAAATTTACCCTGAAATTAAATCGACGTTCTGTTTTCAAGGTTTAACCGAAGACGAGTGGCGTTGGTGCTTAAATTTTATCACAAAAGGAAGCCAAAGTCTGCAAACCTACGACGAATATAAAAAGGTAGAAATTGAAGACGACGGCAAGTTTAAAGTCACCCATCGTGGCGTTGCGATGCGTCATCGTTTGCAAATCGGGACGATTGTAAGTGATGCGATGCTGACTGTAAAATATGTAAAAGGTGGTTTTATTGGTACAATCGAAGAATGGTTTGTTTCAAAATTAAAACCCGGAGACGTATTTACATTTGCCGGCAGAAACCTAGAGCTTTCTAGAATTAAAGGAATGCAGGTGTTGGTAAGAAAGTCGAAAAAGAAAACCGCTAAAGTACCAAGTTGGATGGGCGGTCGAATGACATTTTCAGCGCAAATGAGTGAATTACTTCGGGAAGAATTATACGAAGCCGCAGAAAGTCTTTCTGTCACTTCGAGCGGAGTCGAGAAGTCTCCCGAGTTAGCAGCACTTCAACCTATTTTAGAACGCCAACAATTAGAGTCGATCATCCCAAAACAAGACGAATTTCTTATCGAAACTTTTAAAACTCGCGAAGGTTATCACGCTATTTTTTATCCGTTCGAAGGGCGTTTTGTGCACGAAGCTTTAGGTAGTTTATTGGCGTATCGCATTAGTTTATTGTCGCCAATTTCCTTCAGCATTGCGTTTAACGATTATGGTTTCGAGCTGCTTTCAGACCAAGAAATCGATATGCAACAAGTCTTAGACAACGATTTGTTTTCCGCAGAATTTTTGATGGACGATCTCTATAAAAGTCTAAACGCTACCGAAATGGCTCGCCGAAAGTTTAGAGATATTGCCGTCGTTGCCGGGTTGGTTTTTACGGGTTATCCCAACAAATTGGTCAAAAGCAAACATCTACAATCAAGCTCTCAGCTATTGTTCGACGTATTTCGTGACTACGAAGTCGATAATTTATTATTTCAACAAGCCTTTCGAGAAACCTTCGAACATCAGTTAGAAGAAGGCAGATTGCGATTAGCATTAGAGCGAATTCATCAGCAAAAAATCGTTTGGAAATCCTGCCAAAAACCCACGCCGTTTTCATTTCCCATCATCACCGATCGATTACGCGAAAAGCTCTCTTCAGAAAAATTAGAAGACCGCATCCAGCGTATGCTTAAACAACTCGAAAAATAATTCCTGCGCAGGCAGGAATCTTAAAATAAAAGTAATCTGGGCGTTTCCCTTTGGGTCGGGCTATTCATTGCAATTCCTCATAAGTTTCCGCTAGCGCTACAACTTACTGCGGGATTTTCACTGCTATCCCTAACGCAAAAAGCATGTTAACAAGAATACATTTCAACTGCCTATTTTCTATCTTAGCTTTTTAAAATCAAATCTATTTGTATGAAAAATTTAGTTTATATCTGCATTGCGATCTTTATGTTTAGTTGTAATTCAGCAAAAAATACTCAATTAATGGTTCCTAAGGTAATTTCAGAAGGAGATTTATACGGTAGCGGCAGTGAGGTTTTAATGTCACAAAATACTGTTATCGCTACAAAAACCGAATGGAAAGAATTAGTTGCTAAAATAAACGCTACCAATCAAACACTAACAAAAGACCAAATTGATGCGATCGATTTTGACGAAGAAAGTGTTATTGTTTTAATAGATCAGCAACGCAACACTGGCGGACATAAAATTGAAATCGGAGAAACTTATTCTCAAAACGGAATTGTTTATTTCACCATCAAAAAAACACATCCTGAAGGGATGGCAACCAGCGTAATGACGCAGCCTTATTACTTAGCAACTATTCCTAAAACTAAACAAGAAATAGAATTTAAAGAGGCGGAGTAGATAGTTGAAGATCACAATTCAAAATAACCATTTTCAGCTGGCGTGTAGCGGAGTTTCCTATTGGGAAGATCAAAAGGCCTTGCTGGTGGCCGATGTGCATTTGGGAAAGATCTCTCATTTTAGAAAATACGGTAGCGCGGTGCCACAATCGGCAATCCAGACGAATTTTGATCGTTTAGATGAAGCGGTAGCCGAGTTTCAACCGCAAAAGATCATCTTCTTGGGCGATCTTTTTCATAGTGCGCTGAATGTCGAATGGAATTTATTTGAAAACTGGCTTCAAAAGCAACAAGCTGAAATCATTTTAATTGCTGGGAATCACGACATTATTTCTCCGATTTATTATGAGGAACTCGGAGTCAAGATTCATCAGGAATTACAAATTGGGAACTTTCGTTTAACGCATCATCCAGAAGAAAAAGAAAACGATTTTAATATTTGTGGACATATTCATCCCGGTTATCGATTGGTTGGTTTGGCAAAGCAACATTTAAAATTGAAGTGTTTTTTCCGAAGCAAAAATCAATTGATCTTACCTGCTTTTGGTGAATTTACCGGCGCTTTTTTAATGAAACCTGAAGAAGAAGATCAAGTCTTTGTTTGTGCACATTCTGAAGTAATTCGAGTAAGCTAAAATTCATTCCATTTTCATACAAAATCAAACTTTAACCTAACACTAACGTTGGTTTATTCAGGCGTTTGGTAATTTCATTTGAAATTTACGTCACCCTGAACTTGTTTCAGGGTCTCATTCAGTTAAGATAAAAAGAAGGATGAGAATCCGGATTAAGACCGCCTGCCGGACGGGCAGATTTAGAATGACAACTAAGATCAAATACTATGAAACCAAAATTACTTGCTGTCCTCAATTTTATTTCTGTAGTGATCACACTTTTTGTGAGTTACTATACGCAGGCCGTAAAACTCAACGGAAATACGATGGGAAGCCTGAGTCACGAATATTATAATTTGTTCACACCGGCAGATTATGCTTTTGCGATCTGGGTAATTATTTACTTGGGATTGCTGGCATTTTCAGGCTATCAAATCTATCAGGCTTTTGGCCCTAAAAACGATTTGCAGTTTCTTCAGCAAACAAAATTTTGGTTCATTTTGGCGAATCTCGCCAATGCCGCCTGGGTTGTGGTTTGGTTATACGAGTACGCCGGTTTATCGATCTTTTTGATGTTGCTGATTCTCTTTTCGCTTATCAAGATCATTCTTAATACCAATACGGAACGTTGGGATGCACCTTTTAATATCATCGCATTTAGCTGGTGGCCAATATGTTTATATTCGGGTTGGATTGCGGTGGCGACCATTGCCAATATTGCCGCTTATTTAGCCAAGATTGGATGGAATGGAGGTATTTTTTCTGAAGTACAATGGACGATAATTATGATCGTGATCGCTGCAATTTTAAATATTGTACTGATTTATACTCGAAATATGCGCGAATTCGCTGCCGTTGGTATTTGGGCTTTATTTGCGATCTATATGCGACATTCAGAAGATCAAACTCTAATTGCTTACGTTGCTCTTGGCGCTGCCATTTTAATCGGAATCAACACGGCTTACCACGGTTTCATCAACCGAAAACAAAATCCAATGTACCGAATGATGAACAAGAGTTAGATTTTAGACCGGCTTTGCATTTTAGATAAAAAAAACTAAGGTTGAAAATGTTGAATTTTGAATGCTGAAATTTGAATTTAAAAGTGATGTCATCTCGACCGAAGTGGAGAGATCTCTCGTATTCCGTATTTTTGAATATTAAGATTTCTCCATTCCGCTACACTTCAGTCGAAATGACATTGTTCCCAAATAGGTTTTCTATTGATTTCTCGATTGATTTCTCCTCCCGATTGTTATCTAGAGGAGAAATCAATCGAAGTGATAATTCTTGGTTTTTGTCTCTCTAGTCAATATTTTATTTCCTCATTTCTTGCCAAAGACTTGTTTCGAAAAATCTAAAAGCGCGAGCGTTCTAATATCTAAAAAATTATGTCATTCCCTTAATATCATTGCTCCAGGTAGGGTAGGCAAAGATCATTGCTTTTAGATCCTTGCAAGAAAGTCCGCCACACATTGCCATCACAAACATATTGATCATTTCTCCGGCTTCTGGGCCAACCAAATGAGCGCCGAGAACCTGTTCGGTTTTTTTGTCTTTGATCACTTTAAAAGCATAATGTCGATTTGCAATTCTTTTCGAGTTAAACCAACTAGGCGCCGATTTATGTTTTACCACATAATCAAAACCTCTTTCCTTGGCTTGCTGTTCTGAAAGTCCTACGGAAGCCACATTGGGAAGCGTAAACACGACTGAAGGTTGCGGAGGATAATGCGCTTCGGTTTTATTGTATTTCCCTAAAAGGTTTGCTGAAACCACTCGCGATTCCTGAGAAGAAAGCGGCGTAAGCGGTAAACCTTCACTGTCTGAAACATCTCCGCAGGCATACACATCTTTATTTGAAGTATTCTGTAAATTTTCGTTAACAGAAATTCCTTTGTTGGTAAAGGCGACATTTCCTTTTTCCAAATCTAATTCATCAATGGAAGGAACACGCCCGGCGGTATTAAAAACCAATTCGGCTTTTGCTGAAACTTCTTCTCCGTCTTTGGTTTCCGCAGTTACTCGAAGATATTTTCGAAGCTTTTCAACCTTTGAAGCTTTCGCGTTAAAAATGAATTTGATTCCGATTTTCTCGGAAGCTTCAGTCAGATGAGCTACCATATCTTCATCAAAATTAGAAAGCGGTCTTGTTTCTGTATCGATCATTGTGACTTCAACGCCAAGGCGTGCAGCGATATGAGCAAATTCCATCCCAATGTAACCGGCACCGATAAAGATCATTGATTCCGGCAGTTTTTCTAACTCTAGGAAATCATCACTATTCAGCATTAATTCTGCTCCCGGAATTTTAAGAGGCATTGGTTTATTTCCGGTAGCGATCACGATCTTTTTTGCTTTTACGGTTTTCCCTTCTACCGAAAGTGTGCTCTCGTCTAAAAATTTAGGTGACTGGTGGTACATTTTGATACCAAGTTCCGCCATATCTTTTTCGGTGGCAGCGGGAATTGCTTCAGTGAATTTGAGCTTGAATTTTTGAAGATCCTGCCAATTAACTTCAGGCATTTTTGAAATTCCCAGCCCCATCATATTTTGGGAACGCTCGATAATTTCTGTAATACCAACCAAAACTTTTTTAGGATCACAACCGCGATTTGGACAGGTGCCACCGTATTCCCGATTATCGGCGATAGCGACTTTCCAGCCGGCTTTAGCGCAATCTTTTGCCACGCCTTTTCCGGCAGTTCCGGTACCGATTACAAAAACATCAAATTCTTCTATTCCCATATTTTGTTTTTTAGATTTTAGATCGCTTCGCTGTTAGATTCTAGAATTGAGACAATTTGATAATGTGTCAATGTGCTAATTTGAAAATTTAGACACAGTCAACTTCCGCTTTAACTGAAGTCTATATTCTATGCTCTAGATTCTAAACTCTCAATACCCAATTCTAACTTCTCACTACTTATATATACTTCACAACTCCGCCTTCAACTTTTAATTTTGCGCCGTTGGTTGCAGAAGAAAGCGGACTCGCTACATAAGCTATCATATTGGCCACCTCCTGTGGATCGGCAAAACGTTTTAAGATCGATGTTGGTCGGTCGTTTTCAAAGAATTCTTTCTGAAAATCTTCAAAAGATTGATCTTCCGGGACGTCTTTTTCTAAACCTTCGGTTCGTGTAGGTCCCGGTAAAATGCTGTTTACGGTTACTCCGGTACCGGTAGTCATCTCAGCTAAACCTCTGGAAATTGCGAGCATAGCTGTTTTTGTCATTCCGTAGTGAACCATTTCCACAGGGATATTTAAAGCACTTTCACTAGAAATAAAGATGATTCTTCCCCATCCTTTTTCCATCATTTTCGGCATTAAAGCTCTCGAAAGTCTTACGCCACTCATTACATTGATATCGTAAAACTGTTGCCAGTCTTCATCTGTCGTGTCGAAAAACTCTTTGTTTGCAAAGATTCCAACATTATTGATTAGAACATCTACACTACCAAGTTGTGTGATAAGTGCATCTATTTCTTCAGTTTTGCTGAAATCACAAGCAATCCCGCAGATTTTTTTACTATTAGTTTCCTTTTTAAGTTTTTCTAACGAAGTATTTACTGAATCCTGAGAGCTCCCGTTAATTATAACTTCTGCTCCTTCTAAAGCAATGGTTTTTGCCGCAGCATAACCAATACCTTTAGTTGATCCTGAAATAAATACTTTTTTGTCTTTTAATTGGTAATCCATTTTTTCTTTCTCTTTTTTATTAGATCGCTTTGCCTTAATTATTAGAATTTAGTGCATAGATTTTTTAAAATTTAATCTTCCGTCATCCCGTAACTGCTTGCCGGCGAGGCAGGCTTGATCGGGAATCTCATCACTCATATGATACCCTGAAACAAGTTCAGGGTGACGATCGTCTAATGTATTCTATGTTCTAATATCTCAGATCTAATGTCTCAATTCTAACTACTCATTACTCTTCTTCACCGCCCAAACTTCGTATTCCAGATTTTTCAGTAGAAAAAAGATGAATAAGGCATATAACATTTGAGTGCCTACCGCGCCCCAATCTTCTTTAAAAGCACAGCCGCTAATAAGTATCATTATAAAGATGGCCGTTGCCGCGAATGATTTTTTACTAAAAATTCCGAAAATGATAAACACACCCAAAATCACTTCAATAAAAGGTATCGCGTAAGCAATCGTTTCAACTAAAGCCAAAGGAAGCATTGTGCCTTCAAAACCCTTTGTAAGTCCGCTGGCAAAAGCTTCCAGCTTCGGGATTCGAACAAATCCGTGCAAGAAAAAGTTGATTCCCAAAGTGATTCTGGCGAGCAGAAAAGCGAGTTGATTATTGGTTAGCTTAGGCATGCTGTTCTACTTCCTGTAAGGCTAACTCGGTAGCTAAATTTCCTTCCAAAATTTCAAAAGTTTTGTTTTGAAGAACGTTAGGAGGTAAGCAATCTACTAATACTTGCGCCACGTCTTTTCTAGAGATCTCTCCATATTCATTTAACTGTTTGCCGGCTTTAATCTTATTGGTTTTCTCTCCGTCGGTTAAAGCGCCAGGTCTTACGATGCTATAATCTAAAAAGCTTGCTTTTAAATGATTATCGGCTGTTTTTTTTGCTTCTAAGTAATGTTGTAAATCCGGATTTTCTGATGGATTTTCTGTTCCCATCGCGCTTAGCATTACAAACTTCTTAACTCCGGCCGCTTTGGCACTGTCGATTAAATTAATAGCTCCTTCTTGATCGACAGCAGTTGTTTTTTCTTTTCCGGTATTTCCACCGCTTCCGGCAGCAAAAATTACGCGATCAACACCTTGAACCGCCTCGGTTAGATCTCCTTCTAGATCTGCAAAAGCTATTTTTACATCTTGATTTTCGAAATATGCCTGTTGGTCTTCATTTCTTACCATAGCTACGGGTTCATAACTTGTATGATTTTGAAGAATATTAATAATTTCTCTCCCTGTTTTTCCGTTAGCTCCTGCTACTAAAATAGTTTCCATAAGTTTTTTCTTTTCAAGATAGTGAGCTTACAGAAATTGCGTTCTCAAAGAAAGCTTAAATAACAAAGGATTAACAGATAAATGAAAGAACTAAGGTTTATAATCTAAAGGCAGAAGATTGGCAACTCGTTGTTTACCCATATCGCCACCGAATGAAAATCCTGTTGCCGGATAAAAATTACCAAGTTCATCGACGTAGAACGTAGTTGAAGTTTGATCGTTGATGATCTGTATAAACGACTGTTGTTTATTGTTATATAAAATTGAAATTTTAGGTGTGTTGAGGGTAATTTTTGCAGCTTTATTAATCTGTTCAACTTCAAAAAATTTATAAGGAGGCGTTTCAAATCTTTTATGAAAAATGCGGTAATCGTTTTCTCTCAATTCTTTATTAGCTAAACAACGCATAAAATGAGTAACCGAACCTAAATAGGTTTCTACTCTTCTTTTTTTGAATCGTTTTTTAGTTTTTCCTTTTAATTCTTGAAAGAAACTGGTACCGGAATAATAAAACATTTGCGGTAAATATACCGGATGATCGTTTTTGTCTTTCAGCATTTTTGATTTTGAAAATGAAAGATCAAAATCTTTAAGTTGATAATTAATGTTGTACCCTAAATATTTATTTTCAATAATCAGACTTTCTGAAATACTGGCGGTAAGTTTTTGTGTAGTCGGACTAAAACGCAGCTGAATTACCTCTTCATTTAAAATTTTGCATTTTTTCTCTCGATAATCTGAGCCTAAAAACCATTCTCTAAAATACCTAAGTTTCTTTTCTCGAGACCAAGGATCTGTCTCTAAAAAAACTTCATCTAATGATTCTATACTGGGTTTTAGTAAGATAGTTTTTAGGTTAGTTTCTTTTGTAGAAATTTGAAATTGTTGTGCTTCGTAGCCCATAGAAGTTACCACAAGCAAGGCTTTTGTGTTTTGCTCGTAAGTGAGTTTAAAATTTCCTTGTTGGTTAGAGATTGTTCCTATGGTAGTTCCGTCAAAATAGACGCTGGCGCCGTAGATAGGTTCTTGGGTTTCAGCATCTATAATTTTTCCGGTGATGCTGTACTGAGCTATTGCGGTTGAAGAAAACCACAACAAGAAAAGTAAGCAGGTATGATGTTTAATCGTTGGTATTGGTATTATTCAATTTCTTTTCTAGTTCTTCTTGTAACTCTTCCATTACCGGTTTTACAGTAGATTCGGGAAGATCTGCAATGCGAATGTACATTAAGCCATCGACTGAATTGTTGAATAGAGGGTCGACATTAAAAGCTACTACTTTGGCGTTTTGTTTAATGTACTTTTTAAGTAACACCGGCATTCTTAAACTGTCGGGTTCAAGCTCGTCGATAATTTTATCGAATTTATTAAGATCGGCTTCCGTTTCATCAAAAACAAAATCTTTTTCAGCATCTTTCAGCTTCACTTTGTATTCTTTTTTAGGCCGAACGTATTGTGCCACGTAAGGATCGTAGTAATGAGATTTCATAAACTCGATCATCATCGATTTAGAAAAATCTGAAAATTTATTGCTAATACTTACGCCGCCAATAAGGTAATTGTGTTCCGGGAAACGTAAAGTACAATGTACAATTCCCTTCCACAGTAAAAATAAAGGCATGGGTTTTTGCTGATATTCTTTTACAATAAAAGCACGTCCCATTTCTATCGATTCGCTCATTAATTTATACAACTCCGGTTCAAACCTAAAGAGTTGTTGCAGGTAAAAACCGTCGATGCCGTGCGCAGGAAAAATCTCTTTCCCGAAGCCCATTCGGTAAGCGCCAACAATTTTATTTGCTTCATTGTCGTAGAGAAAAAGATGATGATAGAAATCGTCAAATTCATCTAAATCGGTCGCATTGTTGGTTCCTTCGCCAATCGCTCTAAAGGTAATTTCTCGTAGGCGACCAATTTCTGTTACGATATTAGGAATGTGTTCTCGCTTAGCTAAAAATACTTCGTAGTTTTTACTTTGAAGTAAACGCTTATCGTGTTCTCGGCAAAATTCAATTTCAGCTTCCATCAAATATTCTTCGGTTTCGCCGGCAATTTCTTTGGGAGAACGTGGTATTTTAATTTGCTTCGGAATATGAATGTTTTTCAACAAGCTTTTTTTGTTGAAACCACTCGATAACATATACGTTTTTCTTCGAATAAAATTGGTATAATCGTCTAGCTCTATGTGATCTTTTTGGTCGCTCACCGAAATAGGATTCCCGATCCTTACTTTTATTTTTCGGTTTTTCTGCGTGAGCATTTCACTCGGCAACTTTGCCGTTCTAAGGGAATCGTTGAGTTTTGCCAATCGATAAAAAGCAGCACTGTTTTTTGCGTGAAAATAAATAGGAACCACGGGAACTTCAGATTTTTGAACCAGCTTCATCGCTTCCGGTAGCCAAGGTCTGTCGACAATAATTTTATCTTCTTTATGGGTAGAAACTTCTCCCGCCGGAAAAATACCCAAAGGTTTACCTTCCCGTAAGTGTAGGATCGATTCTTTTAAACCTTTTACGCTCGATTTTGCATCTTTGCGATCTTCAAAAGGATTTACCGGTAAAATATAAGGAGCTAACGGGTCTAAACGATGTAGTAAAAAATTAGCGATAATCTTAAAATCGGGACGCTTCTCGATGAGAATTTTCATTAAGATCATTCCGTCAATCGCCCCTAACGGGTGATTTGAAATCGCAATAAACGGACCCGTTTTCGGGATTCTTTTTAAGTCTTTCTCTGGTATTTCAAAATCGACTTCTAAATAGTTTAAAATAGAGTCGATAAATTGTGAAGCATCTAAGTGTTTGCGGTCTTCATAAACCTTATTAAAATGGCTAAGTTTAGTAAGTCGCATTAAGGTAGCGCCAAGTGCGGTTCCTAAAAAACCAAACTTTTCTAAACTAAGGCCTTTGGCCACTTCTTTAGCAGAGATAAACCCCATTTTATATACGTTTTCTTACAAATATAGTAAATTTAAGCAATCAAAAATTTTACTCTTTTGTCACCAATTGCACCGTTTGTCGGGTTAACTGTTTAAGGAGTATAGTTTTATCTTTTTCTAACAGATCGATGGCTTCTTCGGTAAAATGTCTAACCGTATATAAAGACACATTTTTGTGATATTTCACCTTAAATTTTGCCTTTAAATGCGTGATCAATTTATCTATATTGTTGAACTTATTATCTACACAAACCGAAAAACTGATCGCAGAATTTTGTATTAAATCTACTTTGATCTGGTATTTATGAAATAACGCAAAAATCTCACTGATATTTTCTTCTACAAAAAATGAAAAGTCTAACGCAGAAAGCGATAATAAAACCAAGTTTTTCTTTACGATAAAACACGGCACGTATGGAGTGATCATTTTTCCTTTGCCGACGATTGTACCTTTATTTTTAGGGTTGAAGAATGACTTCACCAATAACGGAATTTCTCTTTTTTGTAAAGGCTGAAGTGTTTTTGGGTGAATGACCGAAGCGCCGTAAAAAGCTAATTCAATCGCTTCTTCGTAACTAATTTCTTCTAAAAGTTGGGTGTTTTCAAAAACTCTCGGGTCGGCATTAAGCACACCTTCAACATCTTTCCAAATGGTTACATCGATCGCTTTTAGGCAATAAGCAAAAATACCGGCGGTATAATCACTACCTTCTCGACCAAGTGTTGTGGTAAAATTATTAGCATCTGAAGCTATAAAACCCTGTGTAATATATAATTGTTGAGGTTCGATTTGTTGCTGAATTTGTGCTTCGGTAGCAGTCCAATCTACTTTTGCATCTCGGTAAGTGGCGTCGGTTTTTACGAGATTTCGCGCATCGAGCCAAGTGTTTTTTATGTTTAAAGATGATAAATATTCACTAACAATCGTAGTGCTTATCAATTCACCAAACGAGATGACTTGGTCGTAAACAAAATCGTAGTTAGGCGATTTATTTCTGTTTAAAAAAGTTTCAAGCTCTTCAAAAAAATGATTTACTTTCTGAAAAATCGAATGCGTTTTGTCTGCAAAAAGCTGTTCTAAAATCTCGTGATGATAGGTTTTTACAAATTGAATGGCTTCTGTTAACTCTTCAGCATTTTCAAAATAATTATAAATTACTTTCTCTAAAGCGTTAGTAGTTTTTCCCATCGCAGAAATTACCACGACTTTTTGGGTAATGCCGGTTTCTTGCAATACCTGTGCAACATTTTTAACACCTTCAGCATCTTTTACCGATGCGCCACCAAACTTGAAAATTTTCATAAGTTATAGGTTTAAAAACTTCTTTATAGAATCTTGATCAAATTGCACGGTATCCCATTCAGAAAAAACACTTGCGCCGGTATTTTTATAGAAATTTACGGCAGGCGTGTTCCAATCGAGTACGACCCATTCTACACGTTTTATATTTTCTTCTAACGCAAATTGCATCACTTTTTTGTAGAGTTGCATACCAATTCCTTTTCCGCGGTAATCTTCATTAACGATTAGATCTTCGAGATGAATAGTCTTGCCTTTCCAGGTAGAATAGCGATTGTAAAATAATGCCATTCCTACAATTTTATCTTCAGCTTCAGCAACAAAACAATTAAAAAGTGGTTGGTCGCCAAAACCGTCTTTTTCTAAATCTGCTACGGTAACTTCAACAGCGTCGGGTTCACGTTCGTAAACTGCTAATTCGTTAATCAGTTTTAAAACAGATGGCATATCGTTTTTGATTGCTTTTCGTACTTGAAATTCCATTATTTTTCAGTTTAACAACAAAAATAGTAATCCAATCACTTTTTTTCTATTTTTGTTGGAGAAACACAAGAAACATGTCAAAAAAACACCAAACGCTGGGTGAATTTATTATTGAAAACCAGCAAGCTTTCCCTTATTCATCAGGAGAACTTTCTAGACTTATCAACTCGATACGATTAGCGGCCAAAGTAGTTAATCACGAGGTAAATAAAGCCGGCTTGGTTGATATTACGGGAGCAGCAGGAGACACTAATATTCAGGGTGAACAACAGCAGAAGTTAGATGTTTATGCTAACCAGAAATTCATTCAAACTTTAACCAATCGCGAAATCGTTTGCGGGATCGCTTCAGAAGAGAACGATGAGTACATCACCATCCAAGGTCATAACAACGACCATAAAAATAAGTATGTAGTTTTGATGGATCCGTTAGACGGAAGTTCGAACATCGATGTCAATGTTTCTGTAGGGACTATTTTTTCGGTTTATCGCCGAGTTACTCCGGTGGGAACTCCGGTCACGATGGAAGATTTTTTACAACCGGGAAATTTACAGGTAGCTGCCGGTTATATTGTATATGGTACCTCAACAATGTTAGTGTATACCACCGGTCACGGAGTTAATGGGTTTACATTGAACCCTGCCATTGGTACTTATTACCTGTCACATCCAAATATGAAATTTGCAGAAGACGGAAATATTTATTCTGTGAATGAAGGAAATTATGCGCAATTTCCGCAAGGTGTAAAAGACTATATTAAATACTGCCAAGCCGAAGAGGAAGACAGACCTTATACCTCAAGATATATTGGTTCTTTAGTGTCTGATATTCATCGAAATATGATAAAAGGCGGAATTTATATTTACCCGAGTAGTTCTAAATATCCAGATGGTAAACTTCGATTATTATACGAATGTAATCCAATGGCGTTTTTAGCAGAACAAGCCGGTGGTAAAGCTAGCGATGGCTACAAAAGGATTATGGATATAAAACCAACAGAGCTTCATGAACGCGCTCCTTTTTTCTGCGGAAGTAAAAATATGGTAGAAAAAGCTGAAGAGTTTATGCAAAAAGCAAAAACAAAATAGATAAAAAATCAGAAAGTAAGCCTTGGCTTACTTTCTGTCTAATAAGTATTGATAATCGTCAAAGCTTAGTCTTCCGCCTAAGATCTTAACAGAGCGTTCGATAATTTGTTTAGAAGTTTCTGAAGAGAAACCTAAACCAACCGCATATCTTTTTAGAAGAAATTCTTCTTGCTCATCCATATCGTGATCAGCAAAAATAATTGTTAGTAGATCATATAATCTCTCTAATCTTCTCTCGGTAGTATGTGGTGGAGTAATTGGGTATTTAGTAGGGTTTTCTATAACTTCTGCAACTTCACTTTCGTGTATTTCAAGTTTACGTGCAAAACGTTCTAAAACTACCTTCTCTTCATCGTTAATTTCACCATCAACGGCAGCTAAGTTCACAATTGCTGCAAAATGGCCAAGATTTCTTGTGTGTTCACCAGAACCAAATAAATCTGAAAATGACATAATTTACATTTTTAAAGGGCAAATATAAATAATGCCCAAATAAATTGAAGTTTTATTTTCATATTTATTAACTAAGAGGTTTCAGATTTAAAAATTTCAGCTTCAATTTAAAAGCTCCTATTTTTTATGGTTTATTTAAAAGCTATTTGTCAAAAATCATTAATTTCGCGAATCATTAGAAAATGAGTACAGATGAGTAAGAAGTTTACTGAATATAAAGCACTTGACCTTCCTAAAGTAGCAGAAGAAATTCTAAAGTTTTGGAAGAAAGAAGATATTTTTGATAAAAGTATAACTACCCGTGAAGGTAAAGAACCGTATGTATTTTTTGAAGGTCCGCCTTCAGCTAACGGTTTGCCGGGTATTCATCACGTAATGGCAAGAAGTATTAAAGATATTTTTTGCCGCTACAAAACTCAAAAAGGCTACCAAGTAAAACGTAAAGCCGGATGGGATACGCACGGTCTTCCTGTAGAACTTGGAGTCGAAAAAGAACTAGGAATCACCAAAGAAGATATTGGTACCAAAATTTCGGTAGAAGAGTATAACGAAGCTTGTAAAAATGCAGTAATGCGTTACACCGATGTTTGGTCTAATCTTACCGAGCAAATGGGCTATTGGGTAAATATGGACGAGCCATATATTACCTACAAGTCTAAATATATGGAAACCGTTTGGTGGTTACTTTCAGAAATTTATAAGAAAGATTTAATTTATAAAGGCTACACCATTCAGCCTTATTCACCAAAGGCAGGAACCGGTTTAAGTTCGCACGAGCTTAACCAACCGGGAACCTACCAAGATGTAACCGATACTACGGTAACTGCTCAATTTAAAGCAGTAAAAAATGAATTTTTTGAAAATTCAGTCTTAGGTGAGATCGATGAGATTCAAGACGAACCGGTATATTTTATAGCTTGGACGACCACTCCTTGGACGCTCCCAAGTAATACTGCATTAACTGTTGGGCCAAAGATTGATTATGTGTTGGTGAAAACCTACAATCAATATACGTTTGAGCCAATTAATATTGTGGTTGCTAAAAACCTGGTAAGTAAAAACTTCAACAAAAAGTTTCATTTAGTTGAAAACGAAGAAGCTTTAAAAGCATACACGCAAGGTGATAAGAAAATTCCTTATTTGGTGCTGAATGATTTTAAAGGAAAAGAATTAGTAGGAATTACTTACGAGCAGTTGCTACAATACGCAAAACCACACGATCATCCAGAAAATGCTTTCAGAATAATTTCCGGAGATTTTGTAACCACAGAAGATGGTACCGGTATTGTTCACACCGCGCCAACTTTTGGTGCAGACGATGCGTTGGTTGCTAAGCAGGCTACACCAGAAATTCCGCCGATGTTGGTAGAAGATGAAAACGGAAATTTAGTTCCGTTAGTAGATCTTCAAGGGAAATTTAGACCAGAAATGGGCGAATTTGCCGGGAAATATGTGAAGAATGAATATTACGATGCAGAAGATGCTCCCGAAAAATCGGTCGATGTAGAAATTGCCATTAAATTAAAAGAAGAAAACAGGGCTTTTAACGTCGAAAAATACGTCCACAGTTATCCAAATTGTTGGCGTACCGACAAGCCTATTTTATATTATCCGTTAGACTCTTGGTTCATTAAAGTAACCGAAGTAAAAGATCGTATGCACGAATTAAACAAAGGCATCAACTGGAAACCAAAATCTACCGGAGAAGGTCGTTTTGGTAACTGGTTAGCCAATGCAAACGATTGGAACTTGTCACGTTCTCGTTTCTGGGGAATCCCGCTTCCTATTTGGAGAACCGAAGACGGAAAAGAAGAAAAAATCATCGGTTCGATTGCAGAGCTGAAAGAAGAAATGCAAAAAGCAGTAGAAGCCGGATTAATGAAGGCCGATGTTTTTGCTGAATTTGAAGTGGGTAATATGAGTGAAGAAAACTACGAGAAAGTAGATCTTCA
>JYMV01020247.1_pt1 | contig 16567 bp, 15 predicted proteins | sample 338911 | NCBI WGS metagenome assembly JYMV01 (sample SAMN03354496, study PRJNA234377) | hydrothermal vent metagenome | biome: Deep sea; feature: Hydrothermal plumes at the Eastern Lau Spreading Center, Western Pacific Ocean; material: Seawater | place: Tonga | collected 2009 | depth 2000 m m
CCCCAGGTGTTGGAAGTCATGAAGATGACTCTGGCGGGTTCAGTCAGTGTGGATTTGATGGCTGCTTGTCGCGCACATAAGCTGCCGGCGTTGGGTCTCTCAGGGGTTTCCGCCGGGCTGATTCAGGCAACAAAACGACCGCCACGCATTGTGTCGGGCTGTGGCGACGAAGCGGTTGATTTTGGCGAAGTCGGTGACGTCACAGGTGTGAATATTCAGGCTATCCAGGCTCTGTTGGACGCTGGGTTTATTCCCATGATCAGTTCACTTTCGGCCGACAAAAATGGCCGCGTGCTCAACATTAATGCTGACATTGTGGCGTGCCAGATGGCAATAGCATTGCAGGCGGATGCGTTGGTTCTTGTGACGGGCGCTGACGGTGTCATGGCTGATTTGGAAATCGCAGACACCCGCTATCCAGAATTGACTGTGAGTGAGGCGAAGGCACTTATTAGCGACGGCACCGTTTACGGTGGCATGATTCCCAAATTGGAAGAATCCTTTCGCGTCGTGGAAGCCGGAGTCGGGCGGGTCATCATTCTAAGAATGGGCACAGCGGGCTGTATTAGCACTGCCATTGCCGGATCTACAGAGCATGGAACGACTCTTCATGCCGATGTGTGATAGAAAGACGTCTATGCGGATTCTTCTGAGCATATGTTTTACGGTGCTCCTCGCTGTGCCGACGACGTTGCTGGCGCAAAACGGAAGTATTCCTTTCTCGGAACTGAGTTCTCCCACCAGCGGGGGAGTGACAATTCCCGTGCCCAGTGTGGCGGAACCAGACGGCGTCAATGCGCTCATGCATAACCCGGCGGGATTGAGCACTTTACGAGCCTGGGAGGCGCGGGTCTACAACGCTGAGATGGATGGTGGTGCAGGGGAGGGGAGTTCCTTTCTTTGGGGCACGCCGGTCTACGGACGCCTTTCGGTCGGGCTGGGTTATGAACAATTGAGATCCTCCAGCGACGACCACAGCCGACTCAGTTTTGGCTTGGGTTTGCGTCTGCATCCGTCGCTCAAAGTGGGTCTGGTCTGGCGGCGATCCTATGCTGATAGTGACTCACCGCTTTCAGACTTGGATACCGTGGATTTGGGCTTTTTGTTCAGACCGCTGTCGTGGCTGAGCGTCGGGGTCTCGGTTCAGAATATTAATGAACCGGACGCGGGTTTACACACCATTGGCCGTAGCTACAACGGGGCGTTGGCCTTCAGGCCCGGCACTTCCAGAATTACGGTGGAATTGGGCGCCTCGTATTTTGAGGACAGCAAGAATGTCGACGCGATGACTCGGCTGCGCTTTGAGCCGATTGATGGTTTGGAAATTGCCGCCCACGTGGCATTGCAGCCTCGCGGTGACGAGTTTGGACTTCAGTTGGGGACCTCTCTCGCATTGCATTTTGGGGCGGGCGGCGTTGAGAGTGGTGTGAGTTTTCAGCAGGCACCCGGCAGCGATATCAAGTATTCCGGTTTCACCGTGGGCGTCCGCCTGAGTAAAGCACATTATCCCGCGTTGATTCGTCGCCGCCACAAGACGGTTCAAGTCAACATGGGCACCCTGGGAGAGCAATCGAGACCCAGTCTCACCGGCGGCGGCGGCACCTTTACGCACATGCTTCACTATCTGGATCGTCTGATTAAGGACAGTACCGTGGACGGCGTCCTCTTTCGGGACAAAGGGAGTCGCTATGGTTGGGCGCAAGTTCAAGAAATACGAGATGTCATTGCGGCAATCAAAGCCTCGGGCAAACGGGTGACGGTCTACCTGCAACAGGGAGACCTCAGGCACATGTACCAATATAGCCATGCGGATCAGATCTTCCTCAACCCGGCCACAGGCATGAGAATTACGGGTCTCAAGAGCACCTTGTCCTATTACAAGGACGCATTGGCCAAGCTGAAAGTAGACACTCAATGGATTCGTTTTGGACGCTATAAAAGCTATCCAGAGTCGTTTATGCGCACGGAGCCCAGTAATGACGACCTGCTGGTGCGTAACAGCTTGTTCGACGGCCTCTATGCCCAAATCATTGAAGGGATTGCGGACGGTCGAAAGTTCTCCGTCGAGAAAATGCGGCAATTGGTCGACCAGGGCCCTTATCTGGCTCAGGAGGCGCTGGATGCCAAATTGGTGGACAAGTTGGCTTTTTGGGACGAGGTCAAGGGGCTACTTCCCAAAGGTAGTTACGTGGTGCGCGCCGGTTCGAATGCCGCAAAGGCACGTCTCGATTGGGGGCAGAGCAAGCGTATTGCCGTCATTGTGATTGAGGGTCAGATTGTAGAAGGGCGTAGTCGCAAGGTTCCCTTATTGGGTACTCGCATGGTGGGGAGTGACACCATTATCAAGGCGGTCAAAGCAGCGGCGGCCAATCCTCATGTGGTCGGAATTCTCCTGCGAATCAACACACCCGGGGGTTCCAGTGTGGCGTCGGACTTGATGCATCGTCAAATCCAGTTGGCGGCCAAGAAAAAGCCGGTCATTGCCTCCTTCTCAAATGTCGCGGCGTCGGGTGGATACTACCTGGCCATGGGGGCCAAAGAAGTCTTCGCGCAGGATGGCACTATCACCGGCAGTATTGGGATTTTCACTGGAAAGCCGGCATTCGGTCGTCTTTTTAAGACATTGGGCATTGCTCGTACCACTATTACTCGCGGCAAGCGGGCTGACTTGTTCAGCAGTGATAAGCCCTGGACAGAAGATGAAATGCAGCTCATGACCCAAAAACTAAAGGTGTTTTACGATCTGTTTCTGAAGCGGGTTGCCGACAATCGAAAGATGACGGTGCAAGAAGTGGATGCGTTGGCTCAAGGACGCGTTTGGTTGGGTAGTCAGGCCCGCAAGCACAAGTTGGTTGATAAGCAGGGTGGCGTCCTGAAGGCAATCGCTCGCATTCGAGAATTGGCTCAGGTGGATGAAGACACAAAACTGCGTTTGAGCTTCTTGCCCCATTCCACATTGAGTGACCGGATTCGTCGCAGCCTGGGTATCCAAGCTCTTCTCAACGCCTTTGGCGGATTGGAGCAGGCTCTCAAGGCCGCCTATCCATTCCTGGCGGGCTATCAAGCCGGCGAGCCACTCTCGTTGATGCCCTTCACTTTGAACTTTGAGTAGCACCTGGCTGGGCGTGTCAGATCTTTCCCGGCTCCGTCCCTTTTAGTTATATAGAGAGCCCCCCCTGGGTCATCCGATCAGGGTAATTAATGACCCACCCGGGTCACAATGACCTCCCCTAAACGGTTTCTCCGCTTTCCCGGTAAATCCACTAACTTACTGTAACTAAAGGCATTTCTAGCGAACCTGCGCTTTTGAATCGACCCGGAAAAAGTTGGCACGCTACTTGTAGTCTAAATGGTTCGTGCTCACGGTCACTACAGGAGGAGCAAACATGCGACATCTACAAATCACAATTCTTCTTGTCGCCCTCATGTTCACCGGCACAGCAAGTGCAGACAGCTACAGCAACCTGACTCTGGGTGTTGGAACAGCCGTGGGCGTCAATCACACAACCTCATTTCAGTCCGATTCATCGGCCAGCTTCAACAGTGAGTTCAGCCTCAAGATCAAGGCACTTCGCATTTTGGGTTTGGAGTTTTCCTACGCTCCTACAGAGACCGAAACTGCCAGTACGGACCTGGTTTTTGACGGCAGCCTGCGAATGAGCGCGTTGCTTTATGTGGTGCCCACTCGTGTCGTTTCCGCTTTCTTGAAGGTTGGCGTTGGCGCTAACAACTTCGGCGACCTGGTCAAGCCCATTGGCGCGACGAGCAGTTACCACGCTGGAATGGGACTGGAAATTGAAGCTGGTGCCAACTTTGTAATTGGCGCTGAGTTCTTGTTCCTGGCTCCGGGTCTTGGCTCTGTAAAAAACACTATTCAGGCTTATGCCAATGACGAGATTGATAAGCTTCAGAATCCGGCCCGTGTAAATGAGGCACCGGCTCAGGAGCCTGAACTGAAAGACTTTTTGAGTGCCAGCAACTTCCGAGTTGCCTTAGGCGCCAAGTACTTTTTCTAAAAGAGAGTAATAACCAGAGAACTAGAAAGTACATATCACTCAATTTTACCGGTTGAGACCTATAGCGAATGCGCGAGGTGCAACCCCCTCGTCACTCTCGCCATGAGCTGGCCGAGACCGGTATTACGAGCCCCACAGGAAACAAGAGACCGCCGTCCTTTGAGCCTTTCTTATTTGGCACCCTGTGGGGCTCGGGTTTTTTAATCCCCTACTTTCCCCATAGGCTGTGTTCGTTTTTCAGGAGACTAGCTGTTCTGGTTTCCAGCGCGGTTCAATGCCGTCACGATCGCCACGCCGACACCCATCATAATGAGCGCTCCAAGAAACGAAGCATCGATGCCGGCCGGCAGCACATTTTCGGTGTGGTGACCCACTCCCTGTTGGAAGGGCCATAGGGCTCTTAGCGAGCCGATCATGAGACCGGTAAGCACGGCCATCGTGGCATTCTTGTGATGTGCCATTAGCCACTTGAGAAGGCGTGAAAATACAATCAGACCGCTGAGCACGCCCAGGATAAAGATACCCACCGGCAGTGCGCCACCCGTATCCATCTTGACCAACAAATCTCGTAACTCATGAAGAATATAACCATAGAGGCCTAGCATGAGGAGCAGGAATGCACCTGAGATTCCGGGCAACATCATGGCGCAAATGGCAATGGATCCGCAGATAAAGACATACCAGAGTGCGGGGTCAATACCCCCCGTGGCGGCACTGCTTTGAGTCACTGATAGATGGCTGTTTATGCTCCGTTTCTTACCGTCAACATTGAGGACTTGAGTGAGAGACCCGGCGGGAAGGTTGGCCTCTTTTCCACTCCGCGTGGCAACGATTTGAAGCGTCCATTTCTTTTCGCCTTTCTTGAAGTGAAGCGCTTCTTTGGGCTGGAATGCGGTCTCTCGTCTCAGTTTCTTTTGACCACTTTGAGTTGCTGCATGGAGACTGCCCAGGGGGAAATGAAGGTCGCTGCTAAGCGCTTTTCCGTCGGCGCTCTCCAGGGTGATTGAGGTCTCCGAAAATCCCTGGATTTGCTGCTGCATTCCCATGACAAAGAAGGTGCATACTGCGGTGAGCAGAAGTAGCGCGGCATGACTCATTTTTCGCTCGGTCATCATCTGATAGGGCACCACAATCGACGCTAGAACCAGGCCAAAGAAAAAGGCCCGCATGGATTCTGGAAAGGACTCCATGAGTGTGGGCAAGATGAGTACGCCCACCAGAAGGCCGGCTATAATCCCCACGCCCAGATTGAGCAAGAAAGCAATGTGCTGTGCCTGAGTCGCCTCTTCTGGTGATGGCGTTGGAGCGCCTGGTTTGAGTGCCGCCAGAAGCTCTGCCCAGAAGTTCTTGTTGAAGAGTTGAACTACCAATCCCGTTCCCAGGATACTGAGCGCTGCAATAAAACGTTGGTAGACTCCGAGGATGAGCGCCATTGTGCCACCGCTGACTCCCGGAATGGCATCGGCAAAGCCCATACAGGCTCCTTTTAGGGCAACTATTACACGCTCAATCATGGTGGACTCTCCTTTGAAAATTGTAGAGCGGCTGGCACTGTAGAAATGGGCCTGATACAAGTCAAGCCAGGACCATGCTGATCTTCTCCCGGTTGTTTTGGATTTTCCTCATTGTTTCCATCATTGAGACGATGCTGTTTATGTATGTGGGCGCGCGTATCGGATTCTTTCCAACGCTTGCTTCGGTCGTGCTAACGGCCGCAATCGGTGCCATCCTGGTCAAACGGGAGGGGCTGGCAACGCTGAAACGCGCCGAAGAGAGCATGGCTCAGGGAATTGTGCCCGCCAAAGAGTTGGTTGATGCGGTACTGGTGCTTCTCGCAGGTGCCCTCATGCTCACACCAGGATTTTTTACCGACATGGTCGGCTTTCTATTGTTGTTTCCAATCACCCGCATTCCACTTCGCCAGCAAGTCATGAGCGCGCTAAAGTCTCGCACGGGTGCCTGGCAGGTTCATCATCAGCAGCATAGGCCGGCCTCACAAATGGAAGTGATTGATGAGTCATCCAGTCGCTCGGATGACGATGGACCGCCCGAATGACCCCTTATGGGCCGGACTTTTATCTGAACGACCCGTTGTTTGTTGCTCGTAACTTACTGGGCTCGCTGGTTGTGCACGCACATCCTGAACGCGGCACCATTATTGGGCGTATCGTGGAAACGGAAGCGTATCGCGGAACGGAAGATCTCGCCTGCCACGCAAGCAAGGGCCGGACTGCTCGCACAGAGGTGATGTTTGGGCCACCGGGTCGTGCCTATGTCTATTTGATTTACGGTATGTACGAGATGCTCAACTTTGTGACCTGGCCCAAGGACACACCAGCCGCTGTTCTGATTCGCGGCATTGAGCCGGTCAAGGGGATTGAGCGCACAAGCGATGGTCCTGGAAAGTTGACCAAAGCGCTGGGTATTACGCGGGAACTTAACGGGATTTCACTCGAAGGCCCACGGCTCTTTGCTGCGCCGGATCTTGAGGTCATGGATAGCCAGGTGAAGGCGGGGCCTCGAATTGGTGTCGACTACGCGGGTGAGTGGGCACAACGGCCCTGGCGCTTCTTGATCAAGAACAATAATCATGTTTCGAGGCCTCGTTAGATGTTGCGTCTTTTGTTCAAACGGGTTTATTAGCATCATGATTGAAAACGCCCCCAGCTTTGATCAGGCCGCTCTGTGGTTTCGTAGCCTTCAGGAGCAAATATGCCAAGGGCTGGAAGATTTGGACGGAAGCGGGCGGTTCATCGAAGACCAATGGGAACGTGACGGCGGCGGCGGTGGGCACACCTGCGTCATGCAGGGCGGTCGGGTTTTTGAAAGAGCGGGTGTCAATGTGTCTAAGGTGTGTGGCCGGTTGGAGAAGAATTTTTCAGCGCAACTTCCTGGCAACGGCGACGATTTCAAAGCCACCGGCCTGTCATTGGTTTTGCATCCCTGGAGCCCCATGGTGCCGACTGTGCATGCCAATGTTCGCATGATCCAAAAGGGTGACGCTGCGTGGTTTGGTGGTGGCATGGACCTGACACCCTACTATCCCTATGTGGAAGACGCCGTTCACTTTCATCAGACCCTCAAAAGCGCATGCGACCTTCACAATGCGGCCTGGTATCCACGTTTCAAGACCTGGTGCGACGAGTATTTTTATCTGCCTCATCGCGGGGAAACTCGGGGCGTAGGCGGCATCTTCTTTGACTATTTGGGAGTTCCCAAATCCGAGTTGAGTGGTGATGTGCAGGGACGTACACCCCATGCGTTGGACAACGCGGTGCCGCGAGATATTGCGTGGGCGTTCACACAGGGAGTTGGGAGCGCATTCCTTGAGGCCTATCAGCCGGTGGCAGAGCGCCGCAAGGACGAGAGTTATGGGGAGCCTGAACGACAGTTTCAGTTGCATCGTCGCGGACGCTACGTCGAATTCAATTTACTGTTTGATCGCGGCACGCAATTTGGTTTGCGTACCGATGGCCGCGTGGAATCCATTTTGGTGAGTATGCCGCCGTTGGTTTCGTGGAGTTACAGTCCCACATTTGAGCCAGGGAGCCGCGAAGCCGGCCTCCAGGATTTTCTACGACCGAGAGATTGGCTGGGCTCTTAGCGTTAGTCCCACTTTACCCATAGCGTCCAGGCCCCGTCGTCCCCACTCCAACAGGATACATTGAGCGAGTATTGGGTCCCAGCGTTCAGGGCCGCATCGCCGCTTTCCGAGGTGGCAATGCCGTCTTCGTAGCTGATGAGCTCTTCGTTGCCGGTCGTTAGATAAAAGTCCATATCGGCCGCACTTTCCCATTGTAATCCCAGTGTTGCATTGCCGTTGGACGGGGGAGTGAAGGTGAAGAAATCGGTGTCGTAGGTGTAGTCACCACCGTTATTTCCGCATAGCGCGCCCCCTTGAATGCAGAAACCCGGGGCTCCCTGTTCTTTCAAAGACTGCGCGTCAGCGGCCAGATCGTTGGGTTCAGTTTCAGCAATGATCGCCAATCCCTCCGGGCAAGCAATTTTGGTGAATTTGTTACCGTCAATGCCTTTACCCGCCACCTTTCCTGAGAAGAAATCACCTGCGAGTCCCGAGCATTGCGTGAAGGTGCTGAGACAGGCCTGCTCGTTCAAGCATTCAGCACATTCACTGTCGGTCGGATTGGAGCTGCAACTGTCAAAGCAATTTTGGAGGCCACAATTTACGAGCTCGTCTATGCATGTTGAACAGGACTTGCTGAAGCCGATTTCAGCAATACAGTCGACACTGCACTTAGCGTCTTCAAGTCCAATACAGCTTTGGACGCAACCGATGGCATTTAGGGCCACTTCTGCGTCCTCTTGAGTGCCTGTTTCAACGTCAGCGCCATTACAACCCGCCTCGGCCAAATGAAACACATAAGGCCCGGCCTCTCCTTCGTTGAAGCCATCCACAACAAAATAGTAGGTCTTCCCCTTCTGGGCGTTCAGCCAGATGGTTGGACCGGGGTTCTCGAAATAGTCAATGCCTTTGAGGCACTTGCCCTCGCCGTTGGGGCAGCCTTCCGAGACCCAGAAGATCTTGGGTGTGCAGCTTTCCGGGCATTCCGGTGGGTCCGGCACGTCGTCCAGCCAGCCGTGAATCGCTGTGTTTTGGGTGGCCGTATAGGAGTAAATTGTGTCTACACCGGTGCCGTTCTCTCTGGTTGAAATACAACTGGAAGGAGGCGTGTAGTCGTCTTTTGCCCCCAGGGTTGTTCCCACGCTTTCATAGGGTAACTTGGATATATTGATGGCGGAATTGCAGGTGTCGTTATTCAAGAACTTCGGTGTAATGCATTGATTCTCCTGGCAGAGGCCATCTAGACCGCAATCGCCACAGGTGCCGCCACAGCCGTCGTCGCCGCAATTCTTTGCTTCGCAACTGGGGATACAGCAATCCAAGCTCAAGTTGAAGGCGCTGGTGTTGCCTTCAAATCCGTCGACCACAATGTAGTAAGTGGTGCCGGGCTCAGTGATTATCGATGCCTCATTCAGGCCGGTGGCTTCACAGTTCATAGCATCACAGATGCCGTTGCCGTCGTCTTTGAGGATGTGTACGTCCAGGTCTTCCAGGCTGTCGTATTTGGGAAGCAGCGCGGTCAATCTGAGTGCTTTGTCGGTTACAAAGCTGTAGGTCATTTCTGGTCCACTGTAATCCAATGAATTACATCCGGAGCTGCCCAGCGAGTTGGTGCTGCCTTCGCCGTCTAACGCAACATCGCTGAGGGAATCGCCACAGTTCAGGGCTTTGACTGCAGTGCAGGTTTGGGTACCGCAACTCTGAGTCCCCCCAAAGTCACAAAGCTGCCCCTCCATACATTCGCCGCAGGTGCCGCCGCACCCGTCCGAGCCGCAATCCTTGCCGTCGCAGTCCGGTAGACAACAATCCACTTCGAGGGTGAAATCCCCGGCCAGTCCCAAGTAGTTGTCCAGAGTAATGTAGTAGTGTTTTCCGGCCTCGACATCCAAGCTGAGGCTGTCTTCTCCATAGTCGCAGTTAGTGGGATCGCAGCGCTCTCCAGGGGACTCGCCCAATACAAAAATGTCCGTGCTTTGACTGGCGGTCTTGTCCTCAGTCAAAGTGATCTTGGCCGCAGTATTTGCCGTGGGCGCAAAGAGGTAGGTGGCTTCGGGAGAGGGCCCATAATCTTCACCATCAAAACCGCACCCATAGGTATCAATTTGGGGCTTCTTGTTCTGAGTGCTACCCGAGACTTTCTCTCCACAGGTGACTATTTTCACTACAAAACACTCGCCGGCTTCAAAGTTCTCGGTGGGCTTTGTGTCCGGTTCATCCAGGGCGTCGTCGTGGATTTCTTCATTGTTCACTTCGCTGACGGTGTCTCCAGTGTCTCCCACTGTATTACTTGGAACATCGACCGTTGCCTCGTCATTTCCGCCGCAAGCGGTGACGAATATCAGGCAGATGCAGATAGCAGGTAGGAATTGCTTCATTTGAAACTCCATAGCTCAGAAGTCGAGCTAAAGTTTAGCACTCGACAGGTGTCGATGTCCTGGCAGAGATGTAAGTTGCCGGGTTTGAACCCGGTCCAGGTTGGGTGGGTCGCTCTGCGCTCCAAAAGGAGCCTTCGGGACGGCATTGGATACGAACTCCCTGCAGATAGACAAGAGAGTTATTCCGCTTCCTTTGGACAGGGGAGCAGGTTTGCATAGAGGGCGTCGCGAGTACGGGCCAGAAGGTGTTCTAGCTCCGTTATCTCTTTATCAACGACTGGGAGCCCTTTCCTGCATCGTAGTTCCCATTCGTGACAAAGGGCCGCCACCTTGGTGGCTCCCACGTTGAGCGCGCTGCCGCATAGGCGATGGGATAGTCGCGAAACGTGCTCATGATCGCCTCGTTGGGCCGCGTCAGTCATGATTTGCAGGGTGTCCGCTGAATTACCCACAAAGCGCTCGCATAACTCCACAAGAAAAGTGTCATCGTCACCTTTGGAGAGGCATTTCAACTGCTCAATGACGCTGAAGTTCAGGAGTGGGGTTTGTACCGCCATGACGTCAACCTGGCATGCTGGATATAGCTTTGCAAGGAGCCATTTCAGTCTTCCTATTCTGTAGTTATAGAGTCGTTGCTACCGTCAATAGCAGCCTGAAAGGTGTGCCATGAGAGGCTTGCGCATTTGACTCGCATGGGAAACTCCACAACACCCGCAAATACCTCTAACTTGTCTAAATCCGGCGAGTCAGGTGGTACCTCTTTGCCCGTGACCAGGCTGTGGAAGGCGTTGAAGAGAAGCGTTGCCTTTTCCACACTCATGCCCTTGATCGCCTCGGTCATCAGTGATGCCGACGCAGTGGAAATGGCGCAACCGGCACCGTCAAAGGCCGCATCAGTCACAATATTGTCGTCATTGACGGCCAGTTGAACGGTGACCTGGTCGCCGCACAACGGATTGTAGCCCTCCGCCGAATGATTCGCGTGTTCGATTTCACCTTTGTTACGAGGGTGCTTACTGTGGTCAAGAATCAACTCTTGATAGAGTTCTCGTAAATCCGACATTAGCCTAACATCTCCAAAACTGTTTCAAGACCCGCAACCAGCGCATCCAGGTCTTCCTTAGTGTTGTAAATTCCGAGGGACGCCCGGGTGGTGGCAGGAATACCAAAACGTTTCATTACCGGCTGCGCACAGTGGTGACCGGTTCGCACAGCAATCCCCTGTGTATCTAAGATCGTGCCGATATCGTGGGGGTGGATGCCTTCAATTACAAATGAGATAACTGCGGCCTTTTGTGCGGCGGTTCCTATGATTTTCAATCCTGGTACTGAGCTGAGAATTTGAGTGCCGTAGTTCAATAGCTCGTGTTCGTAGTCGGCGATCTGCTCCATGCCGATGGCGCTGACATAGTCGAGCGCTACACCCAGCCCGACTGCTCCCACAATATTGGGAGTACCGGCTTCAAAGCGTGCCGGAATGGCCGCATAGGTTGAGCGCTCAAATGTGACGGATCGAATCATGTCACCGCCACCCTGGTAGGGGCGCATTTTTTCAAGGAGTTCTTTGCGGCCGTATAGGACACCCACTCCCGTGGGACCATAGATTTTGTGGCTTGATATCGCATAGAAGTCCACGTCCAGGGCCTGTACATCCACCGATGCATGAGGGGCTGCTTGAGCGCCGTCCAAAAGGACGGGAATGTTGCGTGAATGCGCTGCTTCAATGATGGCCTGAACCGGATTGATGGTGCCCAACGCGTTGGAAACGTGAGTTATGGCAACCAGTCGGGTTTTGTCTGACAACAGCTTTAAGTAGGCGTCAAACTCCAATTCTCCTGCATCGTTGATGGGCACAACGACGAGCTTTGCGCCTTTGCGCTCGCATACCATTTGCCAGGGAACAATGTTGGAGTGGTGTTCCATTGCAGAAATTAGGATTTCGTCGCCCGCCTGGAGCATGGGTTCGACGTAGGACCATGCAACCAGGTTGATGGACTCAGTGGTGCCTCGCGTAAAGATGCACTGTTCGCTAGCCGGTGCGTTGAGGAAGCGTGCTGCGCGCTCTCGCCCACCCTCGTAGGCCACTGTGGCTCGTTTGCTGAGTTCGTGGACACCGCGATGGATATTGGCGTAATCCCGGCGATAGAATTCAGTAATGGCGTTGATGACCTGTAGAGGTTTTTGAGTGGATGCGGCGCTGTCTAAATAAACCAGCGCCTTGTTGTGGACCTTCTGGTTGAGAACAACAAAGTCATCCCGAACGTTGCCGCTGTCGCCGAGAAGCGCGGCGCTCATCAGACAATACCTGAGGAGCGGCCCAGGGCCTGTTCAAGTAAGATGTTTACGACATCTTTCACTTGAGGATTGGACAGGCGGCCCGCGAGTTCGCGAACAAATCCGTCAACCAGCAGCGTACGAGCTTCTTTGGCTGGGATACCGCGACATTGCATGTAGTACAGCGCATCCTCTTCCAATTGCCCCACGGTCGCACCGTGCGTGGCTTGGACGTCGTCGTTATCTATTTCCAGTTGCGGCTTGGTGTTGACCTCAGCATTCTCGGACAAAATGAGGTTGCGATTGAGTTGATGTGTGGCGCACTTGGTCGCGCCGTTGGCAATGTAGACTCGCGCCTGAAAGGTTCCTTTGGCGTTGTCGTCCACCACTCCTTTATAGAGTTCGTTGCTTTCCGTGTGTGACGCCGTGTGTTCCACATTGGTGTAGTGGTCCAGGTTTTGCGAATCGCGGGCCAGAAACAGTCCCTCGAGTTCGGTTCGTGCACCTACTGAGTCCAGCGCCACGTGAATCTCGTTGCGGGCACATTGGGCACCCAACGAAGCCACCCAGGACTGGAAATTGGCGTTTTGACCGACGCGCGCTGCTGTGGTCGACAGGTGAAGTGCACCGCTTCCTTCATTCTGGAGGACCACATTCTTTATGACTGCCCCAGCACTCAGTTGAAATTCTGAAACTGTATTTGTGAAGTAGGCACTGTCATTGAGCCCGACGTGGCGAGTGACCACGGTGGCCATACTGCCTTCACCCGCAGAGACGAGGATTCGTTGGTGGGTGACTTCCTGTTGCTTTCCGTTGCTTACAAACACCAGTTCGATGGGGGCTTCCACAAGTGTGTTTTTGGGTAGGACGATCAGTGCCCCGTCGCTAAAACACGCCAGGTTCAGCGCGCTCATGGCCTGTGCTTTGTGATGGTCCACATGGCCCAGAAGCTCGTTCAATGTGCCGCTATGGCTATCGAATGACGCGGAAAGCGCCGATGTGAAGACGGCGCCTTGTGACAATTGAGGTGCGTATCGACCATTTACGAAGATAAGACGCGCCGCTGGTTGGCTCAGCAAGTGGAGGGAGTTCAGGGTCTCCACATCCAATGTAGAAACCGGTGCCACTGCATGGTCTTTGTTCACCCAGGGTTTGATGTTGGTGTAACGCCAGGGCTCCAAGCGCGTGGTGGGAAAGCCCAGTTCATCAAAGCTCTTGCCGGCCTGTTTTCTGCGTTTACTGAGCCACGCAGGTTCGGATTGAGACGCTGCTGTATTTAGCCAGGTTGTTGCCATAATTATGCGGCCGCCAACCAGTCGTAGCCTTTTTCTTCCAACTCAAGCGCCAGGTTCTTGTCCCCGGAACGGACAATCTTGCCGTCCATCAATACGTGGACGTGATCCGGAACAATGTACTGGAGGAGGCGTTGGTAGTGGGTAATAACCACAATGGCTCGTTCCGGGCTGCGCATTGCATTGACCCCTTCGGAAACAATGCGCAAAGCATCAATGTCCAGGCCGGAGTCAGTTTCGTCCAATACCGCTAGCTTTGGCTCAAGCAACGCCATTTGCAGGATTTCGTTGCGTTTTTTCTCGCCGCCCGAAAATCCGGAGTTCACGGCACGATTGACCAGGGCCTCGTCCATTTGCACGAGTTCGAGTTTTTGTCGAAGAACCTTGAGAAAGTCGTAGGCGTCGAGTTCGGGTTCACCGCGATGCCTGCGTATAGCGTTGAGAGCCGCTTTGAGGAATACTTTGCTGCTCACCCCAGGGATTTCGACAGGATATTGAAACCCCATGAATATGCCATTACGTGAGCGCTCGTCACAGTCAAGTTTCGTCAGGTCTGCGTCCTGATAGGTGATGGAACCAGAGGTGACCTCGTAGCCATCCCGTCCACTCAACACGTGAGCGAGAGTGCTCTTGCCGGAGCCGTTGGGACCCATGATGGCGTGAACTTCGCCCGGGTTAATGTCTAGTGAAAGACCTTTGAGAATTTCTTTGTTGTCCACTTTAGCGTGGAGATTGTGAATAGACAGCATGATTCCTCCGGCTTTAGCCGATTGCGCCTTCGAGGCTCAGATCGAGAAGTTTTTGTGCTTCAACGGCAAATTCCATGGGTAGCTTCTTGAGCACCTCTTTACAGAAACCGTTGACAATGAGGCTTACTGCCTCTTCAGGTGGGATGCCACGTTGTTGACAGTAGTAGAGCTGGTCGTCTGATATTTTGGAGGTGGACGCCTCGTGTTCCAATTGAGCGGTGGCGTTACGAACCTCCACATAGGGAACGGTATCCGCCACACATTGGTCACCAATCAGCAGTGAATCACACTGCGTAAAGTTGCGTGCGCCCGTGGCTTTCTTGAGGATTTTGACCGATCCCCGGTAGGTCTGCCTGCCATGACCGGCACAGATTCCTTTGGAGATGATGGTGCTCTTTGTGTTCTTGCCAATGTGGATCATTTTGGTGCCGGTGTCGGCCTGTTGGTAGTGGTTGCTGAGCGCCACTGAGTAGAATTCACCAACTGAGTTGTCGCCCAGCAAGATGCAACTGGGGTATTTCCAGGTAATGGCAGAGCCTGTTTCCACCTGAGTCCAAGAAATCTTTGAGTTGTCTCCGGCGCATTTGCCGCGCTTGGTTACAAAATTGAAGATTCCACCCACGCCGTTTTCGTCCCCGGGGTACCAGTTTTGAACGGTGGAGTATTTGATTTCAGCGTTCTCGTGAGCAATGAGTTCGACGACCGCAGCATGGAGTTGGTTTTCGTCGCGCATGGGGGCAGTGCAGCCCTCCAGGTAGCTGACGTAACTGTCGTCATCAGCAATGAGTAGGGTTCGCTCAAATTGTCCTGTATTGGAGGCATTGATGCGGAAATAGGTGGAGAGTTCCAATGGGCAGCGCACCCCTTTGGGGATGTAGCAAAAAGAGCCGTCCGTAAAGACAGCGGCATTCAGCGCGGCATAAAAATTGTCTGTGTGCGGCACCACAGTGCCCAGGTATTTTCGCACTAATTCCGGGTGGTGTTGCACGGCGTCGCTGAAGGAACCAAAGATGATTCCCATATCGGCAAGCTTGTCTTTGAAAGTGGTAGCCACCGACACGCTGTCAAACACCGCATCCACTGCAACACCCGCCAACTTTTCTTGCTCGTAAAGAGGAATGCCCAGTTTTTCGTAGGTGGCCAGCAACTCCGGATCAACCTCGTCCAGCGACTGGGGGCCGTCTTCCTTGCGCTTGGGGGCGGCATAATAACAAATGGCTTGAAAATCAATGGGATCAAAACTGACGTGAGCCCATTCAGGGTGCTTGTCGCTCAAAGTGAGCCAATGTTGATAGGCTTTCAGACGGTAATCCAGAAGCCATTCCGGCTCGTTTTTCTTGGCTGAAATATGGCGGATAACACCTTCGTTGAGCCCGGGCGGTACCGTATCCATCTCGATGTCGGTTACAAAACCAGCTTCGTAGCCCTTGTCCGTAAATTCGGCAATTGTGTCGGTGGTTGAACTCATTGTTCTACTGTACTGCTCCTAATTCGGACCTTTTTAGTCCACTTTAGCTACCACGTTGGATTTTATGGCTTTATTCGCTTCAGTCAACGCTTTTCTAGAAATTCTTTGTTTTGAATGGTGGGCTTACAACAGACCCAGGTCCAAACGGGTCGCTTCCGACATCAATTCTGGGTTCCACGGTGGGTCAAATACCATGTCCACCATCACTTCACTCACACCGTCCAGATCCGCGACCTTCTGTTCCACATCCATTTTCAAAATATCCCCCATGCCGCAGCCGGGAGCGGTTAGGGTCATCGCAATAGTCACTGAGCTTTGGTCGCCACCCGGAAGCGCCTTGATTTCGCAGGTGTAAATGAGCCCTAGCTCTACAATGTTGACTGGGATTTCGGGGTCGTAGCAAGTGCGCATGGCATCCCAGATTTGGTTTTTCAGCGAGTCGCCACCTTCTTCCGGTGGGCTGATGGGTGTGATTGGTTCAGGGACTTCCAAACCCAATGCATCTGAATCCTTACCCGAAATACGGGCTAGAAAGCCTCGATCCGTCATGACCGTAAAAGTGCCACCCAGTGACTGAGTCAGGACAACTTCGGACTTTTCTTCCAAAGTGATCTCAACGCCGTCTGGAATTAATATGGCTTGAACTTCTCGTCCCAGTGTAATGCTTTCGCCCCGTTGCATCGTGCGTTCAGTACCTTTTTATGAAAGTGGACTAAATCAGTCCGCTTTCTGCAGGTTATTGATCCGAGGCTTTCTGTCAAGCATGGTTAGAGAACATGCGCTATCTTCTTTCATTATTATTTATCTTGG
>JYMV01002067.1_pt1 | contig 16566 bp, 13 predicted proteins | sample 338911 | NCBI WGS metagenome assembly JYMV01 (sample SAMN03354496, study PRJNA234377) | hydrothermal vent metagenome | biome: Deep sea; feature: Hydrothermal plumes at the Eastern Lau Spreading Center, Western Pacific Ocean; material: Seawater | place: Tonga | collected 2009 | depth 2000 m m
AAATTGGTTTTACTAAATCTCTATCCTTTATAATGCTAACCTTATCTACAGCAGCTTCATTGGTTGCATCACACCCAATACCCCATAAAGTTTCTGTAGGATAAATGATCGTCCCACCCTTTTTCAAAACCTTGACAGCTTGTTCAATAATACTTAGATCAATCATATTTTATGGTTTTTCAAATTGGTCAATAGAAATAGTTGAAGCACATTTAAAATGGCCTTTTGGGCATTTCCTGTGTCCATGAATGCCACAGGGCCTGCATTCCAACGCTAAAGTTGATTGTATAATTCTAGATTTCTGAGACAAAGGCCCAAATCCAAATTCAGGAATTGTTGAACAAAATACGGCATTAACCGGAGCATTAACTGATGATGCAAGGTGTAATGGTGCTGAATCATTTACGTAATTCATTTGAGCATCCTTCATTAGAGCTGCCGTTTGAAGAAAGGTAAGTTGTCCCGCCAGATTAATAATCGCTGTATTCTTTGCCTCATTGGCCAGATCATTACATGCATCGAAATCTGTTTCACCACCTAATAGAAAAATCTTTTTATTTAGAACAGCAATCAGTTCCAGCCACTTTTCTTTAGGAAATTGTTTTGTATACCAAACTGAGCAAGGAGCGATACAGTAATAAGGCTCCGTTTTATATTTTATAACATAACTATAATCAATCTCAGCAAGATATAATTTAGGGCAGGATTCTTGTGCATCTGTGATATCAGCGATCAACTTTTGATTTCGTTCCGTCTCATGCTGGCCATCCATTTTGTGGTCGACCACCCTATTAAACAGAAAAGAGAAAGGATTATTCCTAAAACCAATTTTTTGGCCTCCCCCAGAGAAGGCAGTAATGAATCCACTCGAAGCAAAACGATGCAAATTAATTACATAATCATATTTTTCTTTCCTGACTTTTTTTATATTTTGAATTAAGCCAGCATACTTATTATTTGACTTATCCCATATCAAAACCTCATTGATCTTTGGGTTTCCTAATATTAAACTTTCATTGCCCTTGCGCAATAGAAAGTCAATCTTTGAAGCAGGATAATTGATTGCTAATTTCTCTACAAGGGCAGTTGCAAGAATTACATCTCCTATAAATGCAGTTTGTATGATAAGGAACTTTGACAATGGATGTAAATACCGTACTTTTAGGGATGGGAGATTCTTATAATAAACAATTGATCATTTTGAATTAGGTGACATTAAAACTCAATACAAAATCACACTGCTACCTCGTGTTCACGAAGTGCATCATTCAAAGATGTTTTTAAATCTGTACTTTCTTTTCGTTTTCCAATGATTAATGCACATGGAACTCCATATTCTCCAGCAGCAAAAGATTTTGGGAGAGTGCCTGGAATTACCACTGAACGTGCAGGAACAATACCACGATATTCTTTGGGCTCCTGATTTGTTACATCTATGATCTTAGTAGATTTAGTAAGAACCACGTTAGCACCCAAAACGACCTCTTTCTCCAACATAACTCCTTCAACAATAATGGATCGTGAGCCAATAAAACATCCATCTTCAATTATTACAGGAGCGGCCTGAACAGGTTCAAGGACACCTCCAATACCTACGCCACCACTGAGATGAACATCTTTGCCAATTTGTGCACATGAACCAACCGTCGCCCATGTATCTACCATCGTTCCCGAATCCACATAAGCACCAATATTAACATATGAGGGCATCATAATCACCCCCTTGGCTAAATATGCACCATAACGAGCTATTGCATGCGGCACCACTCTTACCCCCAAAGCAGCATAATCAGTTTTTAAAGCTATTTTATCGTGAAACTCCAAGGGGCCAACTTCAATGGTTTCCATCTTTTGGATCGGAAAATATAGGATCACTGCTTTTTTCACCCATTCATTTACCTTCCAGACGGAACCATTACGTTCTGCAACTCTTAAACTGCCCTTATCAAGTTGCTCAACAACGGCCCTGATAATTTTTTGAATATTCGGGTCTTTTAACTTGGAGCGGTCTTCCCAGGCCTCCTCTATGGTTCTTTGTTCACTCATGATTTAAAATCATATCGCAAATATATGGAATAATTAAAAGGCACTTAAACTTATATCCTTCTAGCTAAATGATAAACTAAAATTCAAACTGATATAACTACCTTTGCAGATTCTCTGTTTATCGTTAATAAATGTAATGGGAAGAATAATTTCAATAGACTATGGCCAAAAAAAGGTTGGCCTAGCAGTTACAGATCCAGATCAAATTATTGCTACCAATCTGGGAACTGTACATGTAAAGGAGATCTTTCATTTTCTAAAACAATATTTTTCAAATGAAAAAGTTGATTGTGCCGTTATTGGTGATCCAAGACAGATGAATAATCATCCATCTAATTCTGCGAAATTTATTGAACCATTTGTCAAAAAATTTATGAGGGAATTTCCAGATGTTGAAATTCAAAGAGTAGACGAAAGGTTCACAACCAAAATGGCAAAACAAACAATAATCATGAGTGGTGCAGGAAAAAAGACAAGACAAAATAAAGAGCTCGTCGATAGCGTTTCAGCTACGATCATTTTACAATCATATCTTGAGCAAATAAAACCCTAAACAAGAGCAGATGATTTTACCAGTCTTTGCATATGGCCATCCAGTACTTAGAAAACTTTGTGAAGAAATAAGTCCCACATATCCTGAAATTAATAAGCTGATTGAAGATATGTTTGAAACCATGAAGAATGCTCAAGGAATAGGGTTGGCTGCTCCCCAGATAGGTATACCAATAAGGCTTTTTATTGTTGATGGTTCTCCTATTGCTAAGGAAGAAGAAAATGAAGAGCTAGAGAATTTCAGGAAAGTATTTATTAATGCTGAAATGTTATCAGAGGATGGAGATGCGTGGGATTTTAATGAGGGTTGTTTGAGTATTCCCGAAATTAGAGAGCCAGTAAGCAGAAAACCTTATATCAATATCAGGTATTATGATGCGGAATTTAATCAGCATATTGAGAGATTTTCAGATATTCAGGCAAGGATTATTCAACATGAATATGACCATATTGAAGGTAAATTGTTCGTTGACCATCTCAACGCCTTAAAAAGAAGATTACTGAAAAGAAAGTTAACTGATATATCCAAGGGGAAAGTTGACATAGGATATAAAATGAAATTTCCTCTGGTAAAATCTAAATTACAATCTTAAATAAAACCTCCTATGAGATACAAGCCATTTGTTTATTTACTTATTATAGCAAGCCTCATTGCTTGTTCCAATCAAAAAGCAAGTACAGATAAAATTAAGGAGCTCGAAACCAAACTGTATGCAAAATCAGATGCTGCTTTCAGCAAAGAAACAGCAAATGAACTTATACAAGAATACGTTGCTTTTGCTGATGCCAATAAGAAAGACAGCCTAAGTCCTGCCTTTCTTTACAATGCTGCCCAAATTGCAATGGGAATGAATTTATCAAAACAAGCGATAGGAATTTTTAAAAGGGTCTATGAGGAATATCCGAATTACGATAAAGCATCAACTTGCTTGTTCTTACAGGGATTTGTATATGAAACTCAAGAAAATGATAATGCTAAAGCCCAAAAAATGTATCAAGAATTTATAAGCAAATACCCCAACCATATCTTGATAGATGACGCTAAATTTTCTCTTGAAAATTTAGACAAAAGTGATGAAGAAATCATACGGGAATTTGAACAAAGGATCGCTAACAATAAGGATAGCATCTAAAGTTTAAGGGCATCTGTAAGCTTAACAACCTCTTTAGCTTCGGCTACATCATGCACACGTAGTATTGTTGCACCTTTCATTAAAGCAATAGTATTTAATGCAGTAGTTGCGTTTAATGTGCTGTTAGCTGAAGCGGACACATCCAACAATTTAGTTATCATGGATTTCCTGGAAATACCAACTAAAATTGGCCGATCTAAAACCTTGAAACCATCAAGCTGATTTAATAGCTTATAATTATCTTCCAGGGTTTTACCAAATCCAAAACCAGGATCAATGATTACATCATGAACTCCATGAAAATTTAATATTTTAATTTTTTGCTCAAAAAACTCAAATACCTCTCTATAAACATCTTCGTATTCAGGGTTTTTCTGCATTGTTTGTGGCGTTCCCTTCATATGCATCAACACATATGGCACTTTTAAGGAAGCAAGAACCTTAAACATAGCTGGATCTAAGTTGCCCCCTGATATATCATTAATCATGCTTGCACCTTCATTAACAGCAGCATGAGCAATATCCCCCCTAAAAGTATCTATTGAAATAGTTGCTTTTGGAATCTCTTTAATAACAGCCTTAATAGACGAAAGCACTCTGCTTTTCTCCGTCTTTTCATCAATGTTTATTGCATCAGGTCTTGAAGAATAGCCTCCAATATCAAGAATATCAACTCCATCAGAAATCATCCCAACAGCAGTATCAAGCACCTCTTTCTCTGTTTGTTTTCTACTTAGCGAATAAAACGAATCAGGTGTTACATTAATAACACCCATAATTAAGGGTTTTGATAAATCTATCAACTTCCCCTTGCAATTAAGAGATGGAAATTTGTAAAAAACCTTATCTTTAGCTGCGTTTATCAATGGCCTATTGTATTGGAATACATGAACAGTAAAACTACGACGGAATACGCTTCTGCAGTCAATAAATCTAAAGATATTTTTCTAAAGAAGATGCAAGACTACGGAACAGCATGGCGGATCCTAAGGGCCAAATCAATTACTGACCAAATATTCATTAAGGCTCAACGGATAAGAAGTGTTGAGCAGAAGGGAAAACAACGTGTTGAGGAAGGAGTTGAGCCAGAATTTATTGGAATAGTCAATTATTCGGTAATTGCGTTGATCCAATTAAAAATTGGGGAACTCGTTTTGGATGAGGGCATGACTGAAGTTCCTGACTTGCCAGAGAATGAAGTTGAAGGCATGTATAACAATTTCATTAGAGATGCACAAGGTTTAATGGCCGACAAAAATCATGATTATGATGAGGCATGGAGAGACATGCGTATAAGTTCATTAACAGACCTGATTCTAATGAAACTGCTTAGGATAAAGCAAATAGAAGACAATCAGGGGAAAACGCTCATTTCTGAGGGAATTGATGCCAACTATTACGATATTATTAATTATGCTATTTTTGCCCTAATTAAACTGGAGGGGAGGGAGAACACCTAGATGAAATTCCTTACAATCATTTCAAGGTTACTTGTCGGATCGCTTTTCATTGTTTCGGGACTAATTAAAGCCAATGATCCCGTTGGCTTTTCGTATAAATTGAAGGATTATTTTGCGCCTGATGTTCTCAATCTTGAATTCCTGATACCTCTAGTACTGCCATTGGCTGTGCTTATTTGTATTGCAGAGATAGTACTAGGCTTCGCTACCTTATTTGGCAACAGAATTAAAATTGTTTCCTGGTTGCTCCTGTTGATGATTATCTTTTTTACTTTTCTGACATTTTATTCGGCATATTTTGAAAAAGTGACGGATTGTGGTTGTTTTGGTGACGCCTTGAAACTAACACCTTGGCAATCATTCTCAAAAGACCTCATACTCTTAATTTTTGTGAGTATCATATTCAAGGAAAGAAAGAATATCAGAATAAATACATTAAAGCAGGATGTCATCTATGCCCTTGTTTCTATTGGCTTGATAGCAATTTTCTCATATGGTGTGATTTTATGGGGTTTTCCTGTATTCTTCTCTTCTGTAATCTTTGCGATCATATACTTTGGAAAAAACAATGCAAAATTCTCTTCTCATTCAGATAAGGTTGTACTTGGAATTCCTGCCCTGCTCTCAATCCTTTTTAGCTTACATGTGCTAAACCATTTACCAATACGTGACTTTAGGCCATATGCTATTGGGAAAAGCATACCTGAACAGATGATTATTCCAGAGGGAGCACTAATTGATGAATATAAAAATATCTGGTATTACAAAGACAAGCAAGATAACACCAAACAATTTTCTGATAAAGACAAGCCCTGGGAAAACAAAGACTTGGTGTTTGTTGACAGAGAATCAATTTTAATAACAAAAGGATATGAACCGCCTATTCATGATTTCAATATTTCCTCTATAGATGGAGAAGACTTTACCAACTATTTCTTATCTGATTCTAATTATGTATTTATTATCATTGCCTATGATATCTCGGATAAAGAAAATCAAATAGTGAGCAAAGACGTAAATGATCTGGCGGCAACCTGTCAGGAAAAAAAAATATCGTTTATTGGCTTAACCGCATCGGGATATGATGCTATTGATACGTTTCGCCATGAAGTACAGGCAATGTATAATTACTATACAACTGATGAAAAGACACTGCAAACAATTATCAGATCAAATCCAGGTTTATTATTGTTAAAAAATGGAATCATTAAAGGGAAATGGCATAATAATGATATCCCAGATTATGATGAGGCTATGAAATTTGCTGCAGAATCTTAATGAAAAATTAATATAGATTAAAGGTGATACGGTTTTTAATTCGGAGAATAATATATGGGTTTCTTGTCTTGGCAGGAGTGGTAACAGTGGTCTTCCTGCTCTTCAATGTATTGCCAGGAGACCCCGCTAGAATGATGCTTGGTCAAAGAGCTGATCTAGCCTCAATTGAATCGATAAACCGTGACTTAGGCTTAGACAGACCGATACCTATACAATTTATTATGTATATTAATGACCTTTCGGTGATTTCAATTCATGATGAAAAAAACAAAAACCATTTTCTTTACTTAAATAGAAATAAGTATAGTGATTACACAGAGCTTCTAAGGATAGGGGAAAAGCTAGTGATCTTAAAAGCCCCATACTTAAGGCGTTCCTACCAAACAAAAAAGAAAGTATCCGAAATAATATTAGAAGCCTTGCCTGAAACAACGGTGTTGGCTGCGACTTCAATGTTCTTTGCGGCAGTTGTAGGAATCTTGCTTGGCATCTTTTCCGCTATTCGGAAGCACAGTTGGTTTGATAATACTGCTTTATTCCTTGCAGTACTAGGCATGTCTGCTCCATCTTTCTTCTCTGGAATCATTATTGCCTGGTTATTTGGCTATGAATTAAATCATATCACAGGATTAAATATGATGGGAAGTCTATATACAATTGACCCATTTGAAGGAGAAATTCTCACATTGAAAAACCTTATCTTGCCAGCCTTTACCTTGGGTGTCAGGCCATTGGCAATAGTAGTTCAGCTAACAAGGAGCTCTCTTTTGGATGTTCTTTCACAAGACTATATCAGGACAGCAAAATCAAAAGGCTTATCGTTCTATAAGGTGATTTTCAAACATGCACTTAAAAATGCCCTGAATCCAGTGATTACAACGCTCTCAGGTTGGTTCGCCTCTTTATTGGCTGGTGCTGTATTTATAGAATATATCTTTGGATGGAAAGGAATAGGAAAAGAGTTATTTGATGCACTCGAAAAGTATGATTTTCCTGTAGCAATGGGCATAACACTATTTCTCGCTATAATATTCGTTATAGTAAATATTATAGTAGATATTGCCTACGCTATACTGGACCCAAGGGTAAGACTACAATAAGTCTCTTAAGGAAAACACAATCATGAGAAGAAATATTCTTGCTGGAAATTGGAAAATGAATACTTCTCTTTTTGAAGGAATAGAACTCTTTAATTCGATTGCCGAAAAATCTTATTCTTTTTCAGACAAGAATATCCACTTCATCATTGCTCCACCTTATACACACCTAGCAACTATGGACGCAAATAGGTTAATAAATCTATCCCTCGCTGCCCAAAATTGCTCTAAAAATGAGAATGGGGCATTTACTGGAGAGATTTCTGTTGATATTATAAAGTCTGTGGGAGCTAAAGCTGTAATCATTGGGCACTCAGAGATAAGGCAAAACTTTAATGAAAAAAATTCAAGCTTAAAGGAAAAAGTAGATGTTGCCATTGGAAAAGGACTAGATATAATCTATTGTTGTGGCGAAACAGATAAAAACAGAAATCAAAACGATCAAGAATCAGTTGTGGAAAATCAAGTATCAGAAGCTTTATTTCATCTTTCATACTCAGATTTTGGTAAGGTTATTGTTGCCTATGAACCGGTATGGGCAATTGGAACAGGGATTACAGCTTCTCCGGAACAAGCCCAAAACATACATGCGTTTATTAGGGGATTAATCTCAAATAGGTTTGACACATCATTGGCTAATTCCACATCCATTTTATATGGAGGAAGCTGCAATTCCAAGAATGCTAAAGATCTGTTCGAGTGCAAGGATATTGATGGAGGACTAATTGGTGGTGCTTCTTTAAAAGCAGATGAATTTATTCATATTGCAACAACACTGGTAGCTGCCAAGGATAATGAGTAATTGAATGCTTTTCATCCTGCGGTAATAGGTGCCTATTATTTGCGAAAAAAACTATATGAAACGAGGCTACATTCTTCTTTGCATAATCATAACAAGTGTTCTTTTCCAAAATATAGCACATTCCCAATCAATAAGAAAATTCTCCTCCGAACCTCATAAATATTATGATGAGTTATATGGCTTTATGACAGCTTCCCTAGCAGAGGGAGAAGCAATTATGTCTGAATTTCATGCTATTTGGAAAGTGGATACTTTACCACTAAAAGAGCAAGAACAGATCTTCAAAGCAGCCAATAAGACCTACAAAAGAAGGATGAAGATGCAAGGTGACTCTGTTAATTTCCAATACAGTCTTTCCTCAAAAAAACTAACTGAAAGTCAAATTGAATCTATCTATAAAACTTCAAATTCATTGCTTAAAAAGAGAATGAAGCCATCACATTTCAGCAACTACCTTTTAACATTAATTAATTTTACTACCAGTGACCAATCAGAAAAGAGTTTCATCGGATGGGAGATTAGTTTGAACAAATTGATTAAAACAGCAACTGCTCGAAAGATTATTGCTTATCTAGATTTCTCAAACAATCTCTTTTCCTCAAACACTCTATATAAATCACCATCATTAATCTGGCTATCTGACAATACAAATTACACATTTGGCTATGATAGCTTACCTAATATCAACTTTCATAACCTTAATTTAAAATGCTTTTCAAAAAACGATAGTAGTATTATTTATAATACATCGGGAACATATTATCCAACAGAAGGGGTATGGATTGGAAAAAAAGGAAAAGTAAATTGGCTAAGAACAGGTATAGGGCCTAATGTTATTATTGCATATTTATCAGACTATAAGATCAAATTTAAAAGTGCCGGCTACACTGCAGATAATGTTACCTTTTACAATAAAAAGTTTTTCCAAAAGCCATTGACTGGCCGATTAATAGAAAAAATCAAAGCCAATGTAACAGTCGAAAATGCTACTTATCCGAGATTTCAATCATATGACAAGAAATTAAACATTGAGAACATTTTTAAAAATATAGACTATTCAGGTGGATTTTCAATCATCGGAGCTAAATTTATCGGGGAGGGTAGCGAAGAAGAAGATGCTTACCTTACCATTAGATTTGAATATGAAAATGATAGCATCAACAAAACCATTGATCGCTTCATGGTTGCAGCTTCAAAAAAATATGTAATAGAAGAAGAACGTATTACATCTTCAAGTTGCGCAGTAACGATTTATTTGGATGAAGATTCAATCTATCATCCGAAGCTGCGGATGATGTTTATGGTTAAAAAAATAAATAATAGAACGATAAGCAGGGATCTTCGGCTAATCAGGGAAAAAGAAGGGTTGGCACAGAGCCCCTATTTTAATTCATTTCATAAACTAGAGATGGATTTTGAAGGCTTAAATTGGGATATTGACGATCCACAAATAAAATTCTGGCGGGTAAGGGGAATTACCACAGAAAGTAAAGCAGACTTTATATCTACAGATTATTTCAGAAATAATTTATACCAAGCAATCCAAGGCAAAGATCAGTTCCATCCACTGGTAAAATTAAGACAGTTTTCAAAATTAAATGCAGATACTCGTGAATTCTATGTAAATGAATTCTCTGGATTTTTGAGATTACCTATAGTAGATGTGAGGCAGCAAATCATGCATCTTGCCAATAAGGGATTCTTGAATTATGACTTTTCTGAAGACAGGGTTTACATAAAAGAAAAAGCCTTTAAATATTTAGCTGCAAACGCTGGCAGGCAGGATTATGATGTGATAACATTTAATTCATTCACTGAAAATGAACAAAATGCTAGCCTCAATTTGTTAAACTTTGATCTAAACATTAATGGGGTAAGAAGCATCTTTCTTAGTGACTCGCAAAATGTCTACTTATACCCTGCTGGGAAGAAGATTGTGGTAAAGAAAAACAGAGATTTTACTTTTGCCGGCCAAGTTCACGCCGGATTATTTGACTTCTTCGGCAAAGAGTTTTTCTTTGAATATGACAAATTCAAAATTAACTTGAAAAATGTAGATTCACTTCGCTTAAGTGTTTATGGTGAGGCGGATAAATTTGGAGACAGAAAGATCATTCCAATTAAAACGGTAATTGAGTATATAAATGGAGAATTGCTTGTCGACAAACCCTTTAACAAATCTGGGGTTAAACCATCTCCTACCTACCCTATATTTCATAGCTTCAAAGATTCCTATACTTTTTATGAACGGCAATCAATCCAAAAAGCTGTTTATAAAAGAGATAGCTTCTACTTTCACCTTGAACCTTTTTCCATAGATAGCCTGGACAACTTTGACCCTTCCGCAATTGCCTTAGCAGGAACCTTTGTTTCTAAAGGCATCTTTCCTGATTTTGAAGACCATCTAACATTAAGGCCGGATTTTTCATTGGGATTTGAAAGGCCAACGCCGCAGGATGGGTATACTGTATATGAAGGCAAAGGACAATACACCTCGCAAATTAACCTGAGTCACGAAGGATTAAAAGGAGATGGCACATTGGAGTATTTACATTCTACAACATTATCGGATGATATCACCTTCTATCTGGACTCTATGAATGCTCATGCAAAAAGTTTTATAAATAAAAGCCAGAAAGAACCTGTTGAATTTCCAGATGTAGATGCCAAAGAAGTTTCTGTTCATTGGGAGCCCCCTAATAATGCAATGTATATTTATGATAAAGAAAAACCCATGTTAATGTACCAAGGAGAAGGAGAATTGCAGGGTAGGATTGAACTTAGGCCTGAAGGCATGAAAGGTAGGGGGCAAATTGAAGTTGCAAATAAGGCCCATCTATTCAGCAATACAATGAGGTTCCAACAACAAGCATTTGATGCAGATACTTCTGAATTTAAATTGGAATCTGATGTGATATCTGAATTTGCTTTTGCAACTGATAATGTAAACGCCCATATTGACTTTGTAAGTAAAAAAGGGGTATTTAAATCTAATATTGGTGGGTCACTAGTTGAGTTTGACCCAAATCAATATATCTGTTATGTAAATGAATTCACATGGGATATGGAAGGAGGTGAAGTAGCAATGTCTTCAGACAATGTTGAAAAGCTCATAGAAGGTGGTGAAGAAGTCGTTCTAAAGGGGTCAAAATTTATCTCCGTTCATCCACAACAAGACTCACTATATTTCTTTGCTTTAAAAGCAAACTACGACCTGAAAACCAAGATTATTTCGGCAGAAGAAGTTGAGTTTATCTATGTTGCTGATGCCCGTATATATCCTGACAGCGGAAAAGTCGTCATTAGAAGAAAAGCAAAAATGGACTCTCTTAAAAATGCTAAAATACTCGCTAATATTATCACAAAATACCATGAAATATATGATGCCAACGTTAATATTGCTGGAAAGAAAAGCTATGCTGCCCAAGGAAAATATAATTACATAGATGCATTAGAAAGGGAGCAGGTAATAGTACTCAATAATATTGGTGTTGATACAACAATGCAAACCTTTGCAGTTGGCGAGATTCCTGATACCGTTAACTTTACATTGAGTCCAAATTTTGCCTTTTCAGGTACCGTCTCTTTGAAAGCCAGCAATAAATACTTGAATTTTGATGGCTTCTGTAAGATCAGCCATTCCTGTGAAACAATAATCTCACATTGGTTCCAAATAAACAACCCAATCAATCCGGAAGAAATTTATATTCCAATTTTAGATACCACTTTGAACTTAACCAATGATAAACTTTCATCTGGATTGATTCTTAATCAAGACTCATTCTATGTTTACTCAACTTTCCTTTCACCAGTCGAAACGGGGAAGAGCAAACCGCTTATAGACGCAACAGGATATTTATTTTATGACAACAAATCTGAAGAATATAGGATCTCGAACAAAGACAAACTTGTAGAAATCTCTTTGCCAGGAAATTATATAAGCTTGAAAACTGAACATTGCATCGTATATGGCGAGGGAAAAATTGTCCTTAGTGATAACATTGGTCAGGTAAAATTAACCAGTGTTGGCAATAGCCAACATTTTCTAAAAAAAGATTCTGTTATTCTTGATTTAATATTAGGAATTGATTTCTTCTTTATTGAAGGTGCCTTGAAGGTTATGGCAAATAAAATAAATAGTGATATGGATCTCATGAAAATGAATTTTGACAGACCGGTATATGAAAGAGGTTTAATGGAACTGTTAGGTAAGGAAACTGCTGACAAGTTTATTGCAGACGTTAATCTATTAGGAGCCGTAAAGCGATTTCCTGGAGAACTTGAAAAAACCATCGTCCTAACCGATATAAAATTGGAATGGAATGATTCTTCAAGCTCATATTTATCGGTAGGACCTATTGGAATTGGGAATATCTTTAAATGGCAGATTAATAAATATGTAAAAGGACATATTGAACTTATTAAAAAACGGGGAGGAGATATATTGAACATCTATCTTAAACCAAATGAAGAAAGTTGGTACTTCTTCACCTACTCACGGGGTTTAATGCAGGCTATTTCGAGTGAGGAAGACTTTAATATTCCTATTCAAGAGCTTAAAGCAACAAAGAGGAAATCAAAAGTAACAGAAAAAGGTGGCATGCCTTATCAATTCACAATATCATCTGAGCGGAAGAAGGAGGTATTCCTTCGAAAAATTCAATGAATTTAATCTAAAGTCTATCTTCGCAATTAATTTAATTAACGATATAGGCTATATTTACCTTGCTTTACCAATAGAATGATATCATTAATAAACATCTCAGCGTTACTTATTGCTTATTTGATCGGCTCTGTTGCCTCTGCTGTCTGGATTGGGCAAATATTCTATAATACGGATGTTCGTGAATATGGTAGTGGAAATGCAGGAGCAACAAATACTTTTAGGGTTCTTGGGAAAAAGGCAGGAATTGGAGTCCTCCTAATAGATTCTTCTAAGGGATGGTTGTCAGTGAATCTAGCAACACTAATGCATCTCTGCGATTTATCCCACCTCTTGCCAGGAACTGCTCCATTTATAGACCTTCAACTTGCACTAGGCATTGCAGCATTACTCGGTCATATATTTCCTATTTATGTTGGTTTTAGGGGTGGAAAAGGTATTGCAACTTTAATGGGGATTCTTCTGGCAATCCATACTGGAGCAGCATTAATTTCAATGGGTGTATTTATACTAGTTTTAGTAACATCAAGATTTGTTTCTTTGAGTTCAATGATTGCATCTGTGTCTTTTCCTATTGTTATTATTTTGTTTTTCCAAACAACAATTCCATCCTTAGTGATATTCTCTTTGCTAATTGCAATTCTTGTTCTAATTACCCATCAAAAAAATATTGAACGCCTGTTAAGAAAAGAAGAATCAAAGGCTAATATTTTCTGATAACCAGAACCTGTTTTCTGCTGAATATCCTATTTTATTTACTTTGACTTGTTAATAATAATGCCATCAGGACACAAAATAGGTAACTTTTTACCTTATATCTTCGTAGGATAAACGATTTAGAAAACTGAAATCAGCACTAAATTATCAAGCAACCCTGTCCCGAATGGGCTTTTTATCTGATGTTACTGATAGAAACTCAAATAACGTGATGGGGTTTAATATTATGTTAAAACGAGCTAAAACGTCCTTTCTTAGCCAATCGTTCAAGATCATGCCAATCCTGATTGTAATGATCTTTGCTTTTTTTTGGGCCAATGCCCAAAACCAAAAGTCTGAAAAAGCGTTGATAAAAAATGCTGAGGGTCTCTTTAAGAACGAAATGTATATTGATGCCTATCCATTGTATTCACAACTCCTTAGTATTTATCCAGATAATATCAAATACAATTATAAATTTAGTGTTTGTATGCTTTTTGCTGATGAAGAAAAGGAAAAAGCTATTATGTACCTATTGAAAGTAAACGCTAAGTCTAATGCCAATAAAAAAGCACTCTATTATCTTGGTTATGCCTACCATCTGAATTATGAATTTAACAAAGCCATTATTGTATATCAAAAATATATAAATGTGGCCTCAAAAAAGGACTCAGAATCCTTAGGGGTACAGAGGAAAATCGAAATGTGCAAAAATGGCCTTACCCTTCTTCAAGGCAAAACTAAAATAGGTGTAGTGGGAAAAATAAGAACTAAAGAAACTGAATATTTCAGGTCCTACGACATGCAATTACTAACAGGAAAAATCCTAGTCAAACCAGATGATTTCAAAACAATTACCGATAGAGAAAAGAATGAGCAATCACTTGTTTATCTAGGGAAAAATGCAAAAAAGTTATTCTATTCCAGTTATGGTAATGAAGGAACAAACAAAGATATCTTTATGGTTAAAAAAAGGCCAGATGGTTTCTGGGGAGCTGCCTCGAAACTCCCACCAATTATAAATAGTCAATATGATGAAGATTTCCCTGTAATGCACCCTAAAAAAAATGTGCTGTACTTCTGTTCTAAAGGGCATAATAGCATGGGGGGATATGATGTTTTTAAAACAACTTATAATGCCAAGAAAGATTATTGGACACCTCCAGTAAATCTCGATTTTGCGATCAACTCAACTGATGATGACATTCTCTATGTACCAACTGATGATGAATTAACAGCATATTTCTCTTCTAAACGATCCAGCGTCCAAGGTCAAATTTCAGTTTATAAAATAAAGTTAAAGGAAATCCCTGGAGTTTATATAGAAGAGCCTGAAGATGAAGACATCGAAGCTGGAGAGCCTCTTGCTTTGGATGAAATCCATATGGAAGCTGAATTAAATGTAAATGCTGCTGACGATAACCTCATTTTATCAACAGCTGAAGAAGCAAACTACCAACCGTCAGATGCTATTCAAACAGAAACTTTTATTGACCTGTCTGATGAAGAAATGGTTGATGTTGCTTTTGAGTATGCTCAGAATCTGAAGGACCAAGAAATCAAGTTAAAGAAAGAAGCTGAAGCATCGTTTATGCTTGCAAGAGAGAAAAATGATCAAGTGTCTGTAAAATCAAATGAAGCAGAAGCAATATTGACACGAATTGATAACATATCTGATGAAGATCAAAAAAAGACTGCAGTTAAGAAAGCTGATAACCTAAAAGCCGAATCAGAAAAACTTGCTAAAGAAGCTGGAATTGCCTTTGAAATTGCCAAAGAACTTGCAGCTGAAGCAGATGAAAGAAATAAGCAAGCGGAAAAGGCAAAAAACAATGCTAATAAGATTGAATCAGCAGTAAAAACCAATCAGACTGAAGAATCAATTTCACTTTTAATTGAACAGAAAGCACTAGCAAAATCTACAGAATTAGGTTCAATCGGTGTTGATAAAATGGCAAGTGAAAAAGAAGCTGAAGCTAAGGTCCTTGAAGCTGAAGCTGCAGATGCTTATGAAAAAATCCAGTTTATGGAAAATGAGATCTCAGAAATTGGTGATGAGATAATCCGGCTTGAAAAAGAAGCTTCAATTACTGAAGATGCTATTTTAATGGAAGAGATACTGTTTCAAAAACAAGACCTTGAATTTGAAAAAAAGAACACAGAACAAGAGCTCCAGGCAACCTATTCACAGGCCGAAACCCTAGACAACGAAGCTAAAGTTAAAAGGGATGAAACAAATCTGTTAAAAGGTGTTTCCAATGAAATTGTAGAGGCCGCAGACAATGTCGAAACAGCTTCAGTAGATGTCAGAGAGTCAAGCTCTACTAATGAAGTTGAGGAAAATTTAAACTCAACACTTGAACAAAATGAAGAATCCTCTCTGGTTTCTTTAGTATCAGAAAAAGAAACAGAAGTTAAAGAGGAATCCACTGAACCTTTGGTCTCAATAATTGAAGAAAATAATGAAGAATCTGATGAGTCCGACATGGATGAATCCGAAGAATCTTATAGTGCTGAGTCCGACGAATCTTACAGTGATGAAACCGAAGAATCTTACAGTGATGAAACCGATGAATCTTACAGTGATGAAACCGACGAATCCGACACTGATGAGTATGAAGAATCCGACACTGATGAGTATGAAGAATCCGACACTGATGAGTATGAAGAATCTGACACTGATGAGTATGAAGAATCTTACAGTGCTGAATCTAAAGAATCCGACACTGATGAATCTGAAAAATCCGACTCTGATGGTACTTGCCTCGGTTTCATAATTCACAGCCTCTGCCTCTAAATCTTCCACAGCAGCTAGTTCCTCACCAACATTGATTTCCGT
>JYMV01052689.1_pt1 | contig 16561 bp, 19 predicted proteins | sample 338911 | NCBI WGS metagenome assembly JYMV01 (sample SAMN03354496, study PRJNA234377) | hydrothermal vent metagenome | biome: Deep sea; feature: Hydrothermal plumes at the Eastern Lau Spreading Center, Western Pacific Ocean; material: Seawater | place: Tonga | collected 2009 | depth 2000 m m
TTTCTTGTACTCTGCGTCTTCCGAGCAGAGCAAGCGCAGAGTGAACACCCAACCGAAATAACGAAGGAGACAACGACCATGCCCATTTCCAATGGAGATCAGATGCCTGAAGGCAGTTTAAAGGTGATGACAGACAGCGGGATCAAAGACATGAGCACTGCCGACCTGTTTAATGGTAGAAAAGTTACGCTGTTTTCCGTGCCTGGCGCGTTCACGCCGACCTGCTCCAACAAGTACCTGCCGAGCTACCTCGAAAACTATGGCGCCATCAAGACCAAGGGGTTCGACACCATCGCCTACATGGCCGTCAACGATGCTTTCGTGATGGATGCTTGGGGTAAGGACCGTGGGGTTGGGGACAAGATTGTCATGCTCGCCGACGGCAATGGCGAATACACCAAGAAACTCGACCTGGAGCTGGATGTCTCTAGGGCCGGGCTTGGAATGCGTGGCAAGCGCTTTTCCATCATGGTCAATGACGGTATCGCCGAACAGGTCAACATTGACGAAAGCGGATACGATCTGACCAGCGCGGAAATGACCTGCGGGATTGGGTGATCGTCCACACGACTTGAAGCGGACGGCGCGACGCCATCAGCCTGCTGACTGGGGTTCCGTCGCCCGCTTTCTCCAGCTCAAGTCTGCTCCGCACCCCGGGTATAAACTCCCCTTGAGTCCTTAATGAACTCAGTGTAAATATAAAATATTTAAATTGATTTGTTTAATCGTTTGATTTTATTATTCTGATTGGTAATATCAATTAATACAGATTAACCTTTTGTTTGAGGAGTGTTTGATGAATTTGAGAGATCTGGAATATCTTGCAGCCATTGACGAACTAAAACATTTTCGAAAAGCCGCAGAGAAATGTTTTGTAAGCCAACCTACTTTGAGTGGACAACTAAAAAAATTAGAAGCTGAGATTGGCGCTCAACTGGTAGAACGAACCACCAGAAATGTCTTTTTAACCCCCATTGGTGAAGAAATTGTAAAAATAGCTCGGACAATTTTAGCTGAAGCGGCTTCCATTGAAGATTTGGTTAAAACCCATTCAGATCCGATGAGTGGCACAGTCAATATTGGTCTAATTCCAACAATAGCACCTTATCTTTTACCCTTGATTGTGCAACCTATAAATCAAGCCTATCCTCAACTGGAAATTATCTTACAGGAAGTTCAAACAGAAGTTATGTTGAAAAAACTGAGTGAAGGAACATTGGATGCAGGAATCTTAGCAGTTCCTCTAGAAATGAGAGGACTTGAAGAGATCATTCTATACACAGAACCATTTTATGTTGCTGCTAACAATCAGCACCCATTTGCTGCTAAATTATCTATCAAGATAGAGGATTTGCAGGATGAAACTCTATTATTACTGGAAGAAGGTCATTGCTTGAGAGGGCAGGTTATGGATGTTTGTTCACAAGCCATGACCAAAGAAAGAAAAGATTTCCAGGGTACAAGTCTGGAAACAATCAGACATATGGTATCTACTGGTATTGGAATTACCCTGATTCCACAAACTGCAATTGATTATAATAATCTAATTCAAAATGCTTCTATCAAATATATTCCGTTTAAAAACCCTGCGCCTGCCAGAAGAGTTGGATTATTATTTCGGAAAACTTCCAATAGAAAAGTGTGTTTTCAAAAATTAGCTGCTTCGATTCAAAGTATCATTCAAAAAGAATTTTTACTGGAAGAAACTGTAGAGGTTCTTCCAGTAAAATTGAACAGATAGAACTTCACCAAATATATGTACTGGAAAGGGCAGAGTGGTTCTCAGGTTTCCTCAAGTCCCCTCTTCATTATCAACTTCCCGGAACGCACCATTTCCACAAGCCCCATTGGCTCCAGTAGTTTTTCAAGGGCATCGATTTTTAAGGAATCGCCGGTCGTTTCAATCACAAGAGACTGATCCGTAATGTCTACTGTTTTTGCACGGAACACCTCTACAATCTGGAAAATTTCTGCACGCTGATCAGGCTTTGCCCTTACTTTAAATAATGCCATCTCCCGATCCACAATATCCGTAGAAGGGTGACTGGCGGCGTGAACAACATCAACTAATTTATTCAGTTGCCGCAGTATTTGGTCGTATGAGCTTGGTACACCTTGTACTACTACTGTAATTCTTGAAAAGTTGGTGTTGTGTGCCGGTGAAACGACCAGTGAGTCCACGTTGTAACCACGACGCGCAAATGTTTGAGCAAGCCTGACAAGAACTCCGGGCTTGTTACAAACATAAATACTGATTGCAAATTTTTCTTCCATAAAAGCCTGATTGTGATTAATTATGATCGACTATTCAGCAGGGCATCGATTAAAAGTATAAAAATTAAACGGTAATGAAAGCTGATTTTTCACCTATTTCAGAGATCAAGTACTGCCAACGGGCTTTTTAAGTTTCTTGCTTGCCGGAGGTTCATCAATTAACATATCGCTGACAGCGGCTCCTGCAGGAATCATCGGAAAAACATTATCAGCTTTGACCACTTCTGCTTCAATAATACAGGGACCATCGTTATAGGCTAGAGCTTTTTTTAACACTTTTGTCACATCACCTGCACGCCTAAGATGAAAACCCTTGATTCCGTATGCTTCACCAATTTTGACAAAATCCGGATTACCTTCCATGTCTACTCCGCTTTCACGGTTATCAAAAAACAGCTGTTGCCATTGCCGAACCATGCCCAGATAGCTGTTGTTGATAATCAAAATTTTGAGCGGCAACTTGTTAATTGCAGCCGTTGCCAGCTCCGACATAGTCATTTGGAAACCGCCGTCACCCACAACAGCAACTACAAGATCTTCTGGGTTTCCAAGTTGCGCTCCAATAGCTGCGGGGAATCCGTATCCCATGGTTCCAGCTCCTCCGCTGGACAGCCATTGGCGTTCGCGGGTTGATCTGCAGAATTGGGCCGCCCACATCTGGTGTTGGCCGACATCAGTAGCAATAATAGCATTGGATCCGGTTAAACGGTCCAGTTCAGCTAAAACATGTTGTGCGCGCAAACCTCCACGCTTTGGATATTTTAAGGGGTGTTTCTTTTTCCAGTTCTCAATTTTCTTCAGCCACTCTTTGGTGTCAAGCGGCTTTACCAGAGGAATCAATTCATCCAGGACCAAAGCTGCATCTCCATTTACGCTGATGTCCGGTTGAATGATTTTTCCAAATTCAGCAGGATCGATGTCTATATGTATTTTTGTGGCGTTTGGACAAAATTCACTAACTTTGCCCGTAATGCGATCATCCCAGCGTGCGCCGATTGCCATAATCAGATCACACTCGATAACTGCCTTGTTGGCATAAGCTGTTCCGTGCATACCCAGCATTCCAACTGAAAGCTGGTGCATTTCAGAAATACTCCCTTTTCCAAGCAGAGTTGTGGTAACAGGAGCCCGAAGTTTTTCTGCCAGTTTTTTTACTTGTTTTCCCGCACTGGAAATTACAGCACCGGCTCCAACATAAAGCAGGGGGCGTTTTGATTTTGCCAGCAACTCAGAGATTTTTTTAATGCTGTTGGAGTTCCCACTTTTAGGTACTGAATAGCCCGGCAGATCCATCTTTGCGGAAAAATCTTCTGCCCATTCTTCAGAAACCACATCTTTGGGTAAGTCTACCAAAACGGGCCCGGGACGACCTGTTGAGGCAAGATAGAATGCTTCTTTAACAATTCTTGACAAGTCTTTTACATCCCTGACCAGATAACTGTGTTTGACTACAGGCATTGTTACACCAAACACATCGGCCTCCTGAAAAGCATCTTTACCCAAATTGGGCGTGATGGTTTGTCCTGTTAGAACCACAAGAGGTACTGAATCCATATGAGCAGTGAGTATACCAGTGACGGTGTTAGTCGCCCCGGGTCCGGAAGTCACCAAAACCACTCCGGTTTTTCCAGTAGCTTTCGCGTAACCGTCCGCCATGTGTGTTGCCCCTTGTTCGTGACGTACTAAAATTATTTTTATTTCCGGAGCATCTACAAGTGCATCAAAAATAGGCATACAAGCACCACCGGGATATCCGAAAATATACTCAACTCCTTGTTTCTTCAGGACTTCAACCAAAATTTGAGAACCGTTCAAGCGTTTTTTCATGTTCTTAGTTTAGATAAATGTATAGTTTAACCTAAAATATACCACTATTTTAGTGCCGCCTCAAGTAAAAACGCAAACATTGTGAAAAAATATTAAATAATAATACCTTTGAATAAAAACAGTTGTCAATTATGACAATAAAAAGTGATTAAATGGTATTCGACTATAAATAAAAAGTCAACATTAAGAATATAATACAAATAATAGTTGGTTTTAATAATAAAAAATTAATGATACACACAGGAAGCACAAAACATTTAATATAAAAAACACCTTTGATAAACGAATTTTATTGATTTTTTGGTAGTATTTGATAGAACTAAGACTCGTATTATTTCTACAATGCATCGAAAAAAGAGGTTTTAATTTGTTCTCCAAGGACATTCAGACTAAAGTTGACAATCTTCTGAGTCGTTATCCCATCAAGCAAAATGCACTGATTCCAATTTTACTTCTGGCTCAGAATGAAAATGATGGTTGGTTGACGGAAGAGTGGATGCAGCACGTGGCAGACATTTGCGAAGTGCCGCTTACTCATGTTGAAGGCGTGGTTACCTTTTACACTATGTTTCGTTTGAAACGTCCCGGGAAATTCCATTTGCAGGTTTGTACTTGCGTACCATGTTGCCTCGTTGGAGGAACAGAGTTGTTGGAACACACAGAAAAAAAACTAAACATTCACGCGGGACATACTACAACTGACGGTGAATTCAGCATTGAAGAAATGGAGTGCCTTGGTGCGTGCAGCTTTGCACCTGCAATAATCGTAAATGAAGAATATCATGAACAGGTAACTCCGGATAAAATGGATAAATTGATTGATCAACTCAAACAGTAAAAATGCTAGAAGAAACCCTTGTTCTTTTCAAAAATATTAGAAACCCCAAATACGATAAGTCTCTGGCCGGTTACAAAACAACTGGTGGGTTTAAATCTTTGAAAAAAGTATTTGGCATGAAGCCGGAAGAAGTTGTGCAGGAAGTCAAAGAATCCGGAGTACGCGGACGGGGCGGAGCTGGATTCCCGACAGGTTTGAAATGGAGCTTCATGGCAAAAGGAACCGGTAAACCCAGTTATCTGGTTGCCAATGCTGATGAATCTGAACCGGGGACTTGTAAGGATCGCGAACTGATGCTTAAAGATCCTCACCTTTTTTTGGAAGGCCTGATGATTGGAAGTTATGCTGTTGGTTGTCATCATGCTTATGTCTATGTTCGTGGTGAATTTTTTCCAGCCATCAAGACCTTAAATGCTGCTGTTGATGAATTATATGCAGACGGGCTTCTTGGACACGACCCGCTGGGCAGCGGCTTTAATTTGGATATCACTATCCACACCGGCGCAGGTGCTTATATTTGCGGTGAGGAAACCGCACTGCTGGATTCATTGGAAGGCAAACGCGGACAGCCCAGAGTAAAACCTCCTTTCCCTGCAGTTTCAGGCTTCAACGGATGCCCAACGAGTGTAAACAATGTTGAAACATTGGCCTGTTTGCCCTTTATTTTTAGCGATGGAGGAGTGGAATCTTTCAAGAGTTTTGGTCCACAAAATAATTCAGGGACGCATTTAGTGAGCTTGAGTGGTCATGTAAATAGTCCGGGAGTTTATGAGTTGCGGATGGATGTCAGTATGAAAGACATTATTTACGAAATCGGCGGAGGCATTCAGGTGTAATTCCCGGAGGCTCCTCTTCACCTGTCATGAAAGCCGATGAAATTGATGTGCTTTATAACTTTGATGATTTGGCAAAAATAGGGACCATGATGGGGTCTGCGGCAATGATGGTCTTTGATGAAGACACCGATGTAGTGAAATTACTCCACCGCATTACCCGTTTTTACGCCCATGAATCCTGCGGACAGTGTACGCCCTGCCGCGAAGGAACTCACTGGTCTCGTCAAATTGTCCGGGATTTTCTCAATGGAAACGGAAGTGAAGAAAAATTGAAGCGTCTTGACCGAGTCGGCGGAAACATGTTGGGGACCACTCTTTGTGCTTTGGGGGATGCCGCCGCGTTGCCGATTCAAAGTATTGTAAACAAATTTCCGGAGGAGTTCCGGAATTATTATGCCACTACTTAAACGAGTTTTCCATGCCTGTATTTCAAATTGATGGTGAGCCGGTTGAATATGAGCCGGGCGAAAAAGTCCTTTCTGCCGCTTTACGTTGCGGAAAAATAATTCCTCATTATTGCTACCATCCCGGAATGTCTATAGTCGCCACCTGCCGAATGTGTCTAGTGGATGTGATCGATCTTGGTAATGGCAGACCTGCACCAAAACTCCAAACCGCTTGTTCTGTCGATGCAACTGCAGGCATGAAGATCGAAACTTTCAATCAAAAAGTTGAAGAGGGTCGGAAACTTGTTAACGAGTTTCTGTTGATTAATCACCCTCTCGATTGTCCGATCTGTGATCAGTCCGGAGAATGTACACTGCAGGATTATTCCTTTAAATATGGTTCCGGTAAATCGGAAATGGATTATTCAAAACGGGTTAACGGTTGGCGCGACATTGGTACTTTTGTAGCCCTTGAACGTAACCGTTGCATACAATGTTCTCGCTGTGACAGATTTACCAGGGAAATCACCGGTACCAACGAATTCGGCATGTTTAACCGTGGACATGAATTGGCCGTGGATACCTATACAGACAGACCGATGACGAATAAATTTCAGGGAAACATGGCGGACATTTGTCCGGTCGGCGCCATCACGGAAAAGGAGTTCCGCTTCAAGCGTCGCGTTTGGAAACTGAAAAAAAATCATTCCATTTGTACCGGCTGCTCTACGGGCTGCAATGTTACGATAGAACATGACCGTAACGAAGTGTTTCGACTCAAACCTCACGAAAACCAAAATGTCAATAAATGGTGGTTGTGTGATGAAGGTCGTTTGACTTACAGAAAAATGAATGAAAAAAAATCCAGAATAAATCAGCCTTTGGGACTAATTGGAGAGAATCTCGAAGGTATTTCATGGGAAAAAGCATACGGTGCAATTGCGGAACGAATCAGAGAGCTGAAGCCGCTTCCCCAGGAGGTTCTTGCACTTACCGACACTCATGCGAGCAACGAAGAATTATTTTTAATTCAAAAACTTCTGAAAGAAGGATTCTCTTCTGAAAACATCTTTTGTCCCTTTCCGACGTGGGAACAAAGTGAAAGTGAATTTTTCATCAACACCCTCATCACTACAGACAAAACTCCCAACCGGGCTGGAGCCCTGGCGCTTCATATCAAGGGAGACCAGAAGAACAAAAAACTTAAAAAAGTGATCGAAGGTGAATTGAAAGTAGTCTTCGTACTGGGCAACCCATTTGAAAACGAATTGGAGTTTAAGGAAATAATAAAGCGAACACAACTTGTAATTCATATCGGAATTTTTCACAATTCCTGGAGTGAAATTGCTGATGTCGTTCTTCCCGGACAGTTTTATTCAGAAAAAGAAGGAACCTATACCAACAAAAATCAGCGTGTTCAGTCGACTGAAATTGCCGTCAAGGCTTTACGCAGGACTCGCCCGGAGTGGCAGATTATTTCAGAATTATCGCAGGCTCTGGGGCACAAAAGTAGTTTCGAAAGTATTCCACAAGTTTTTAACGCAATGGTTCAGGAGGCAAAGGCATTTACCGGAATTAGTTTTGATAAAATTGGAAGCTTTGGAATTGAACTGACGAAAAATACAAAAGATCCTGGTAAAAAAGTTGTACCGGAAATGACAGCTATTTAATAGTCCACCATTATTCATTCCGTAATTATTAGATATGTTAACAATTTTTTACATTTTTGCTGTACTGAGCGTGCTGGGTGCGCTGGGTGTCCTTTTTTTACGGAATCCAATACATTGCGCGCTGTCCCTGGTGGGCACGTTTTTTTGTTTAGGAGCTATCTATGTAATGCTCAACGCGGAGTTTGTAGCAGTCATTCAGGTTTTGGTTTATGCTGGCGCAATCATGGTCCTTTTCCTCTTTGTGTTGATGCTGCTTTCCTCAAAGGACTCTGAAAAGTATGTCAACAAATGGTCCGTGGGGAAAATTTTGGCTGGGCTTCTCTCATTGGGAATTTTTATTCAAATTGCCGGTCTATTCACAGCAAACGAATTACAGCTTGGATCGAAGGGGGAATATCCGCTTGAGGTTGTAGAAGAAGTTGGTTCGATTACTCTAATTGGACGCCTGCTTTTTACAGATTATATTTTGTCATTTGAAATAATAGCTATTCTCCTGCTAGTTGCGGTAATTGGGGCGGTTGTGATTGCAAAACGACGTTTTCAGTAAGTCTTTTTATGATTCCCATTGAACATATTTTATTGTTGAGTGCACTCCTTTTTATAATTGGGGTACTGGGTGTGATGCTGCGCCGCAACGTCATTGTGATATTTATGAGCATTGAACTGATGCTCAACGCAGTCAACTTGTCATTTGTGACTTTCGCCAGGAGCTTGGACTCCTTTATCTTTTTTATCATTGTGGTTGCCGCTGCAGAAGCGGTGGTCGGCTTATCGATAATTCTTTCAATATTTCGAACACGAAAAACTCTGAATATTGATGAGTTTAATTTATTAAAGTGGTAGCTATGTCACAAATTTGGCTTGTACCGGCATTCCCCCTGCTGGGATTTATCCTAAACGGTTTTTTGGGAAAACGTTTTGGTACACGTTTTGTTACCTTTGTCGGTCCACTGGCAGTCGGAATGGCATTTGCCCAGTCGCTAGTTCTGTTTTTTCAGATGCTTGAGGCAGAGGGGAATGTTCTCAATGAACACCTTTATACCTGGATTGCCTCAGGAAATTTTGAAGCAGGGATAAATTTTACAGTCGATCAACTTTCAGGACTGTATTTACTCATAATCACCGGAGTCGGTTTTTTGATTCATGTATATTCTGTGGGATACATGAAAGGAGAGTCCGGCTACTACCGCTTTTTTGCCTACCTGAATTTATTTGTGTTTTTCATGCTGCTGCTGGTTCTCGGTGACAGCTTTTTGCTGATGTTCGTGGGCTGGGAAGGAGTTGGTCTTTGTTCCTATTTGTTGATAGGTTATTATTTCGAAAAAGATTCTGCCGCCGAAGCTGCCAAAAAAGCTTTCCTTTTCAATCGAGTCGGTGATTTTGGCGTGTTGTCAGCAGTAATGTTGATTTTCCTGTCATTTGGTTCCATCGAATTTGCCACAGTCAATGCAGAAGCTTCCACCCGCCTCACTGAAGGTGGAACATTGGTCACGGCAATTACTTTGCTGCTCTTTCTTGGAGCAACCGGAAAATCAGCGCAAATCCCTCTTTTCGTCTGGCTTCCAGACGCCATGGAAGGGCCTACTCCGGTTTCTGCGTTGATCCATGCGGCAACTATGGTAACTGCCGGCCTGTACATGGTTGCCCGCTTAAGTCACTTGTTTGTACTGGCTCCTTTTACAATGAACGTCATTGCTGTCGTTGGGGCAACCACTGCCATTTTGGCGGCAACCATCGCCATTACGCAAACTGATATCAAACGGGTCCTGGCTTATTCAACGGTCAGTCAGTTGGGTTACATGTTTCTGGCAATGGGAGTCGGAGCTTTTGGCGCAGGAGTTTTCCACGTAATGACACACGCTTTTTTTAAGGCACTACTTTTTTTGGGTTCCGGTTCCGTCATTCTGGCAATTCACCATGAGCAGGATATGCGGAAAATGGGTGCACTGAAAAACAAGTTGCCGATCACTTATGTAACCATGTTGTTGGGTACACTGGCTATTTCAGGGATCCCGTTTTTCTCCGGTTTTTTCAGCAAAGACGAAATTCTCTGGAAAGCCTTCAGTTCTCCATTTGGAAGCCCGTGGCTTTGGGGTATTGGATTTTTGACTGCCGGCATGACCGCATTTTATATGTTTAGGATGATCTATTTGACATTTCACGGGGATTCAAGGGTTGATTCACACGTTACTGAACATGTACGGGAGTCTCCTTTATCAATGACCTTACCACTGATGATTTTAGCGGCACTTGCAGTTATAGGTGGTTTTTTTGGGGTTCCACATGTGTTTCATGTTATTCCCAATGGAATAGAAGTTTACTTTCATGATTTCTTTGCAGAAATTCCAGCAGGTCATGGAAATGTTTCGACTGAGTGGACTATTTGCTCTTTTTGCCTGGTTTATGGCAAGTCGTTTGTATCATTCAGGATTTGAAATTGCTTCCGGATTGAGAAGCAAATGGGAATGGGCATATCAACTTTCTCTTAATAAATGGTATGTTGATGAATTGTATAATTCGTTAATCATTCAGCCGGGACGTTTACTATCGACCCACTTACTTTGGGGCCTGTTTGATCAAAACGTGATTGACCGGGCTGTCAACACAACCGGTGCAGTTGCACGTTCGGTTGGCAACACTATTCGCCCCCTCCAGAATGGATTGATACAGAATTATGCCCTCATTTTCACCCTTGGAACTTTCCTGATTCTATGGTACATGACGTAGAACTGCTTAATTGGAGTTTTACTTCTTCTGCTGGAAAGATAATCACTAGTAAAAACAAAGTCATGAAATATTTATTTGCTATTTTTGCTCTTGCTTCTTTTTCCATGTTCACTCAAGCCTCTGCCTTTGAGATTGGAGTTGTTGACCTGAACCAAGCTCTTAACCAGTCTGAACCTGGAATTCGTTCCAAAAATATACTGGAGCGTCGAGGACGTCAAAAGCAGCAGGAATTTAAACTTGAAGAGTCAGAACTCCGAAAACTTGCTGAGGACCTGCGGAACAATCCGTTGTTGACTCCCAAAGCCAAGGCAAATAAAGAACAGGAATTGATTGCACGACAGCAGCAACTGCGTGAAAAAGTTCGCTCCATTGAACAGGAAATGAGGCTGGAAGAACGACGCTTAACGGAAGTTATTTTCAAAGAACTCAAAACTGTGATCCGCAGTATTTCCATCAAAGAGAAACTTGATTTGGTTCTTGAAAAAAATGCTGCACAGGTAATTTTGTATATGAAGGAAGACACAACTGATCTTACTCAAAAAGTGATTGATGCATACAATGAACTAAAACAAGATGGAGGAAGTTGATGATGAATTTGGAGGAAATCAAGAATATTCTGCCGCACCGCTACCCTTTTTTACTGGTAGACCGGGTGCTGGAAGTTCGTGATGGAGAATACTGTAAAGCGCTGAAAAATGTTTCCGGAAACGAAGAAATTTTTCTGGGGCATTTCCCCCAACAGGCAGTGCTGCCCGGTGTGATGATCATCGAAGCTTTGGCACAAACAGCCGGACTTGTAATCAATTCCGGAAAGGGAGAGACTGAAGCTGGTGCAATTGTTTTTTTTGCAGGAATAAATAATGCCAAATTTCGGGTTCCTGTTGTTCCTGGTGATCAGTTGATATTGGAAACAACTTTGAGCAATCAGCGTCGAAACTTTTGGGTCTTTGAAGGCAAAGCAAGTGTCGATGGCAAATTGGCGGCACAGGCAGAAATTAAATTAATGATGCAACCAACATGACAACTAAATTCAGCCCGGAAGAAGTACAAAAGATTGCCCGACTTTCTTCTTTGGAATTAACAGAAAAAGAAACGGAAGTTTTTGCAGAACAGTTTTCTGGGATTATGGAATACTTTGAATTGTTGAAAACTGCCGAAATTCCGGACGTTGTTACCAATGTAGATGAAAGCCATATAGGAGACAGCCGGAAAGATAAAATGGTAAAGTCACCAGTTTCTCCTGAACAGTTTAGTCCGTATCTTGAAGATGGATTTTTCAAAGTACCGAGGGTGATAGATCAGGAAAATTAAACATGACAGGAAAACAAAAAAGATATTTACGTGCATTGGCCCATCCGTTAAAACCGTTAGTGAATCTTGGCAAGCATGGACTTTCACCTGAAAACAAGCGAGAAATTGAAACCCTGCTGCTGGACCATGAATTGATTAAACTAAAAGTTCTTGACAGTTGCCCTTTATCAAAAAAAGAATGTGCCAATGCGGTGGGCAGAATTAAGGGTCTTGAAGTTGTGCAGGTTATTGGAAAAACACTTGTTCTTTTTAGTCCTCATCCAGATGACCCGGAAATAAAACTTCCTGCTGCATAATCTCCAGCTGAAACTATATTTGTAAAAAGTAATTTATATTTAATGACGGCTGTATTTCACAGGAAATGTGCAGTCCTAATACTTAAAACACTCCTCGCCGATCTGTCGAAAAATAATCTTTAGAGGTGTTTTTTGACTTTGTAGAAATAATTCATAGTTGCTCAACTCGTATGACCGACACCTTTTACATTACCACTCCAATATACTATGTAAACAGCCATCCACACATTGGTCATGCTTACACTACGATTGTGACTGATGTATTGACACGCTTTCGTAAACTGTTTGGTGATGACACTTATTTTTTAACCGGCACCGATGAGCATGGACAAAAAATAGTTGAATCTGCCGCCAAAGCTGGTGTTGAGCCGCAAGCATTTGTGGACGAGATCAGCCGGGAATTTCGTGAAATGTGGCCGCATCTGCATATTGATTTTGATCAGTTTATTCGCACGACTGATCCTGAACACAAAGCCTGTGTTCAGCAAATCCTGCAAAAAATTTATGATCAGGGTGAAATTTATCTAAAAGAATACGAAGGTCTTTATTGCGTCGGTTGCGAACGTTTTTTGGACGAAGCAGAGTTGGAGGACGGAAATTGTCCGGACCATCAAACACCACCTGAATTTTATCAGGAACAAAATTATTTCTTCAAAATGAGTGCTTACCAGGATTGGCTGCTTGAAGAGTTGAAGCAAAATGAAAGCTGGATATATCCCGGACGTTACCGCAATGAGCTAATACAGTTTCTAAAAGCACCTCTTCAGGATTTGTGTATTTCTCGCCCTAAAAGCCGGTTAGCCTGGGGTATTGATCTACCTTTTGATAAAAACTTTGTCACCTATGTCTGGTTTGATGCGCTGCTTAATTATGCGAGCGCCTTAGGCTGGCCGGAAGGAGAAAAGTATACAAAGTACTGGCCGCATGTACACCACACAATAGGCAAGGACATTTTAAAAACGCATGGAATATACTGGCCGTGTATGCTCAAGGCTGCAGGTTTGCCTGTCTTTAAAAAACTTGTGGTTCACGGTCACTGGGTCGTAGGAGGCAGCAAGATGAGTAAGTCTCTTGGTAATGTGGTTGATCCACTGGCCATGAAAGATCAACTTGGTGTGGATGCCCTACGTTATTTTTTATTGCGTGACATGAGTTTTGGTGAGGATTCAAATTTTACTGAAGATTTGGCTATCACACGTTACAACGGTGATTTAGCCAATAACTTTGGAAATTTACTCAACCGCTCGATAAGTATGAGCCGAAATAATTTTGAGGGCTGCGTACCTCCTTTGGGTGAAGTTGGAGAACTGGAAAAAGATCTCCGGAATTCGTTTAGCAAAGGAGTGGAAACGTGCCGGGAATACATTCTTGCTTTTCAGCCGCATCGTGCTCTGGAACACATAGCGTGGCTCAGCAGCCAGGTCAACAAATACATTGACAGCTGCAAGCCATGGAGCCTGGCAGGGCAACCGGAAGACAGGGAGCTCTTGGGAACTATCCTTTATACTGCACTGGATATGGCAAGAATCCTGGTTGGCTTGCTGGATCCAGTAATGCCGGAAAAGATGTGCGAGGCTCGTAAATCTCTCGGACTTGGTACAGGGGCAATTCCTTTTGAGAAACTTACTCCCGGAGTATTGGTAGCGGGAACGGAACTGCCGGAACCAACACCGTTGTTTCCAAAAATGAAAATTTCTGCCAAAAATGAATCTGTTGTAAAAGATCAACTGCCAGAAAAAATAGAAAGTAAGCCGGCGGAGAAGGGAAAAGAGTGGCTGGCTTTTGACGATTTTCAGAAAATGGAACTAAAAGTTGGCCATATCAGATCTTGTCGGAAGGTGGAAAAATCAAATAAGCTGCTCTGTTCTGAAGTCGATTTAGCAGAAGGACGTATGCGTTCTATAGTTTCCGGAGCAGCTGAATTCTACACTCCTGAAGAATTGACTGATCGGAGAGTTCTTGTCGTTGCAAACTTGAAACCGGTCAAATTGATGGGCGAAGTTTCTGAAGGCATGATTCTTTTTTCTGACGATAATGGAAAACTCGTTTTGATTGAAGCTCCGGAAGACGTGAATCCGGGTGTGACTGTACGTTAAAACAATTGAAATGTATTTACAATTTGCGATTTGTGTGGGACACTAATTTTGAGCTGAAGGATCTATTTTTTGTTGCTGATACGGTGCAACAATCGGGTTTTAACCTTTCCCTTTTTACTCCTGTATTAGCAGTATATTTTGAAAAGAGGGATAAAGGAAATCATAGACAAAAAACCGACTGTTCTCAAAAAACCTGAAACCTGTAAAACTATTTACTCTTATGACCATTGCATCAGGCTACCTGCCGATATTGATTATGATTGTGCTGGGAATCATTCTGGCAGGTGCGTTTAGCTGTATCGGCCTGTTTCTGGGACCAAAACTTAGAGGAGAAGTTAAGGAGACCCCCTTTGAATCAGGTTTGCTTAGAGATGGAATGGCAGGACATCGATATGATGTTAAATTTTATATGACTGCTTTGGTCTTTCTAATTTTTGACGTAGAGGTGGTATTTCTTTATCCCTGGGCAGTGCAGATTCGTGAATTAGGGTGGTTTGGTTTTGTGGCCAGCTCAGTCTTTTTGGGAATACTGATTCTTGGTTTGGCTTACGATTGGAAAAAAGGTGCGCTGGAATGGGAGTAAATAGTTTCATTTAAACTGCTTCCATGTGTGCCCATTGTCCCTGATTTGCTGAAAATAACATATGTCAAAAATGGATAATTATGAGTGAATCAAGAAAGCCTGCAAAACCAACAATTCAACTGGAGAATGATCGAGTAATCGTTACCGAATGGAGATTTGCCCCTGGTGCAGAAACAACCTGGCATCAACATGATTATGATTATGTTGTTGTTCCGCAGACTACAGGTAAACTTCACATTCAAACAGAAACTGAGAAATTCGATGCTGAATTAGTATCCGGAGTTTCTTATGCACGGACAAAGGGCGTAAAGCACAATGTAGTCAACCAGAATGATCACGAGTTTGTCTTCGTGGAAATTGAATTGAAATAAATACCGCCAAGCATTTTTTACGAGGACGCGGAACTCAGTTATCGAAAAAAAGATATAGTTTTTTCAAAAAAATTGCCCAAAAATTTAAAACTAATTTAAATAAATAATTAAAACAAGGAGCTAAAATGGATACAGATTATGGTGGTTTTAAAACCACAAAATTTGACAGTGTGGTCAATTGGTCCAGGAAATTTTCACTTTTTCAGTATCCGTTTGTAACTTGGAGTACATGGCCGCAGCCTGCTCACATTATGACATTTCCCGTTTTGGTGCAGAAATTCCCAGATTTTCTCCTAGACAGGCGGACGTTCTCTGGGTAGTAGGAACAATCACTCATAAAATGACACCGATCCTCAAGACGATTTATGATCAGATGGCAGATCCAAAGTGGGTGATTGCTTTTGGCGCATGTGCATCTTCCGGAGGATTCTATCAAAATTACTCTGTACTTCAGGGAATTGACCGTTTGATTCCGGTTGATCTTTATATCGCAGGTTGTCCTCCGCGACCCGAAGCTGTGCTGGACGGACTTATTGAGTTGCAGAATAGCATTCAGAATGATGGCCCGACTGCCAACGGCATTACTCCAACTGCCATCAGGCATAAAGATCAAAAAGCAGATCAGCTAAATCGATACTTTGAAATATCCAAAAAAGAAGTTTTTGAAAATTTACAAAATCCTAAAAGCAACCGCATCAGCATACCGGGATTCACGTATTCTGAAGATTTCATCAATGTCAGTCCTCATATTGGCTATGACTCTCCAAGAATGCAGAAAGATAAAGCTGCTCTTAAAGAAAAATAACGGTCGATTATCATCTAACACGAACCTTTAAATAATCATGAGTGAAGAAATTTCCACAAAGGAAACGGAAACGCCTCCGGAGACAGGAGAACTGACTACCCTGCTCAAACAGGAATTTCCGGATTATGTCACCGATTTTCATGCTCACCGTGATGACGAAACTGTCGTTATAGAACGAGATGCCTTGGAGGCTGTTTGCCTCTTTTTGCGTGACGATTCACGCTGCTCTTTTGAGATAATGATGGATTTAACTGCAGTGGACCGTCTTGAAATGAATGAGACACCACGATTCGAAATGGTTTATCATTTTAAGTCGTTGACCCATGCCCGGCGTTTGAGGCTGAAGGTTCGTTTAGCTGAAGATGATTGTAAGATTGCATCAATTCATCATTTGTGGAAAGCAGTAGACTGGTATGAGCGAGAATGTTTTGATATGTTCGGAATTGTTTTTGAGGGACATCCGGACTTGAGACGGATTTTGATGTACGATGAATTTGAAGGACATCCGCTCCGTAAAGACTATCCAATTGATAAACAGCAG
>JYMV01033393.1_pt1 | contig 16549 bp, 9 predicted proteins | sample 338911 | NCBI WGS metagenome assembly JYMV01 (sample SAMN03354496, study PRJNA234377) | hydrothermal vent metagenome | biome: Deep sea; feature: Hydrothermal plumes at the Eastern Lau Spreading Center, Western Pacific Ocean; material: Seawater | place: Tonga | collected 2009 | depth 2000 m m
GGATGCATTTACCAGAATCTGAAAGGCCACTCGCGTTAAACCGTTTAGCTGATTTACTTTCAGAAAATGGAATCATGTATATAAGCCTTCGATTCGGCCCCAATGATGATGCAAGGCCCATGCACGCTGTCAGTTATGAGGAGTTGGCGACTTTAGCGCAAAGCAGCGGACTAACTGCACGCAATTTAAACCCTGTTCCAAGCCAAGATGGCTTGAAGCGAGATGATGTGAAATGGGTTACGGTTGAACTGGTGAAAAGATAGTGTCAGTGAAAAATGTCATAACAACGGATTTAAATGGATGAGCTTATCAAAATTGTTAGAGCGAAAGGGATTTCAACTCATCGACTCACAATACACCTCATACCTATATAGTGACGCCGAGCAACAGACTGGCGTTATTCTAGATACGCGGTTTTATGACAGAGAAAAACCTCAATATCGATATCATGAATATACGGGTTGGCAAAATATGCTTATGCATAAATTTACCAAGCTTTATAGATTCATTGATGATCAGGAACCGGACAATAAATGGCTCTTTGATACCGTTTTAGGTGAAACAAAAGAAGAATACGATTTCAAACAGTATGGAACTGACAGGCATACAAACGAAATAGATCCTACGAAGCCTGAGTATAACTTCGAAAGTCTGTTTGAACAGGTTTATGGTTCTAAGTATCTCTACGCCCTTACACGTGAATATCAGTACATCGACCTGCTCGGTAAAAGTCGCTATGTAGACTACGTACTAAAAACACAAAGCGGTGATATTGCAATAGAGTTAAATGGCGAAGCTTTTCATCACCCGCTCGTCATCAGTAGAAAACGGTATCTTTCTCAATTACTTAAACAAAATTCGTTGATGAAAGACGGTATAAAAGTATATCGTTGGTCAAATGCGGGAATGGCAGACGAAAAAAAGTTTGCTGATCAAATTCGCCTGTATTTTGGAACACCAGAAACATTCTGCGAAAAGCCCTCAGCAAGTCAGTTTCGAAACATTAGCTTTTCACTTTTCAAACATCAAGAAGACGCACTATCTGACATACAAAATAATAGAGAAGCGGGAAAGGATACTTTCTTACTAATACTTCCTACTGGCATAGGCAAGACAGAAGTATTTATTGCGGACCACCACCGGCAGCGTAAGTTGAAACGGGCTAAACGAGCATTGGTCGTAGTACCTTTCAAAGACCTTCGCGACCAAACAAAGTCACGTTTTCTCGAGCGCTACCCTTCTCTAAATGTATCTTCGGATATAACCGATTTTAAAGCAGACGTAATTGTACAAACAACACAAGCCGTGCAAAGAAGTTTCTCTTCTCTTTCTTCAGACCACTTTGACTATATTGTTGTGGACGAAGCACACCATGCACCAGCACAAGGTCTTAAAAGAGTTTTAGAGCACTTCAAGCCCAAAACCTTACTTGGCTGTACAGCAACCGATAAACGGCTTGACCAGAAAGATTTAGCTGAAATATTTGGTAGATATCAAATAAACATGACTCTAGAAGAAGCGATAAAACAAAACCTCTTACCACCTATACGCGCTTTTCGATTAGAGAGTAATATTGATTTCTCTCAAGTACGATTCAATGGGAAAGAATTCGTAAAAAGTGACCTTAATAAGAAGGTCATCATTCCTTCTCGAGATCAGCTGATTGTCGATGTTATTTCTAATTATTTTAATCAAGAAGATGTTACCACTAAGCAGTCACTGTCCTCACTTCAAGGCGTAATTTTTTGCGTAGATGTAAAGCATGCTAATAGGCTTGCAGCACTGCTAAATGAGCACATGATTAGTGCAGAAGCAGTATCAGCAAACAGCCGCGAAGGCCTTGAAAAATATAAGGATGGAAAACTACGTTTTTTATGTGCATGCGATTTGTTAAATGAGGGGTGGGACGCGCCTAACACTTCAATTGTTGTAATGGCAAGACCAACCATGTCCAAAGTGCTTTATATGCAACAGTTAGGAAGAGGTACGAGAAGCTATCCAGGTAAAGAAGCACTTTACGTAGTTGATGTAGTTGATAGCTATGGACCTGCGCTTCAACCGTGGAGTTTGCACAGTTTATTCAGTTTAACTGATTACAAACCTTTTACTGATGTGTTCAACCCTAATGCAGCACCGGTGGGCGAAGAGGTTGTACTTGACCACCTCCATGAAACCGAAAGAATCCTAAGACCAATTAAGCTATTTAATTTCGAGGATGAATACGGCGATTATGTAAATGATGAGCAGCTTGCAAGAGAGCTATTTATTTCCACAGGCACGGTAAAGAACTGGGTAAAAAGCCAAAGTATAATTCCAGACAAGCAATTGCCGTTTGGCAATAAAATGCTTAACTATTACAAACAAAGCAGAGTTGATGAGATACGCGAAGAAAAAAACCTGAAGCTTCGTAGCGAAGCCACGAGAAGGGATGATTTTTTCGAGTTTTTGGAGCAACGAGATTATACGTTTTCATTCAAAATCATCTTTTTGCTATTGATGCTTAAGCACGCGGATAAAACTGGCGAAGTATCACTTACATTGCTAAGAGATGATTACCAGTCATTTTATAAAGACTTACTGACAAAATACGGTAAAGCAGAAAAACCAAACAGCCCTTTGAATAAAGAAGAGTTTCTAAATGACAAAAAACAGCTAACTAAAAGTATTCTGCAGAATCCATTCGAAAAATTCGAGCGCAAAAGCTTTATGTACCACGCCAAGGATTTAGACAAACTAGCCTTTGATGCTGTTCTGTGGGAGAAGCTTGGGAGCAGCGATATAGAGTTAATTAGGAGGCAAATGTTTGAGGATGGGAAAAGTTACTTCGATAAAAATGTTGAAGGTGACACGTTCAAAAAGGAACTCTTTAGTGAGTAGATTTTTCAATTGATTACTTGGTGAGAGCAAGTCATTTAGAAGCAGAATAATATTAATATTGCTCAGAACTTTTAGCCTGGTATCATTGCTCAGCATTTTTTTAATATAGTGGCTATTGTGAAAACAGGTGAAGTTTTAGTAATCGATTTATTTGCCGGTCCGGGTGGGTTAGGTGAAGGAGTATCTTCGTGTCAAACTGAAAATGGAAGTCGCCCATTTCAAATCGGTTTGTCTGTAGAGAAAGACCTTCATGCGCATAAAACGCTTACGACAAGAGCATTTTATAGAAAAGTAAAAGGTTTGCCCGGCGGACTCGATGATTACTATGAATATGTTAGGGGCAATCTTTCCAGAGAAGCTCTTTTTCAACGCTACCCTGAACAAGCGAGAGAAGCGAACATTGAAACTCTAGAGGGGCCAAGAGAGCTAGGTGCTGATAACAACTTAATTCATGAACGTATCCGAGAGTTAACGAAAAAGCATACCGGGCCGACGGTGGTAATCGGGGGCCCCCCATGCCAAGCTTACTCTTTGGCCGGAAGATCCCGCAATGCAGGTATCAAAAACTATAAAGCTGAAAAAGATTCTCGCAACTTCCTATATCTTCAGTACTTAAAAGTACTATCTATTGCCAAGCCAAACGTATTTATCATGGAGAACGTTCGCGGAATTCTTTCTGCAAAATTAAATGGCAAAGTAATGTTTCCGCAGCTTTTGAAGGATTTAAGAAATCCAAGCAGAGTGACCAAAGAAAAGAGTGGCCCCAAATACAAAATATATTCACTTGTCGTAAATGCAGAGAATTCAGAGAACCCCCAATATAAAGACTCAAGAGATTTTCTCATTAAATCAGAGGAGTATGGAATTCCTCAAGCTCGTCATAGAGTGATTTTGATTGGTGTTAGAGAAGACATAAAAGCAATACCATCAACGCTGGAAAAAGCAGACAATACGATTAGCGTGGAAAGTGTGCTAGGAGATCTACCGCCTCTTAGGAGCGGATTTTCTAAGAAAACCGAAAATGAGCAGCAGGTTTGGACAAGATTAATTTCTAAAAACGCCAAGTACTTAAAGAAGTTATTACTTAAGTCCCCATTTTACTCAAGTGATGTTATTGAGGACTTGGACATAGAGCCATTCAACAATCTAAAGAGAATGGAGTCACAACATACTGATATTGACAAAAACCGACTTCCCCGCCCTTTGAGGGGTTGGTTATTAGATGAAAATTTAAAGTGTGTATTGAATCATGATACTAGAGGGCATATGGATTCAGATTTACTGCGTTATGCCTTCTGCGCTGTACACGCGAAGTTACACAACGGAGTGTCTCCCAAGTCAAGAGATTTTCCTAAAGAGTTAGCCCCAAATCACAAAAACTGGGAGTCAGGAAACCACGCAGACCGCTTTCGAGTACAATCTGCAAATAAGTTCGCGACAACGATCACTAGTCATATCTCTAAAGATGGCCATTACTTCGTGCATTATGATCCTAAACAGTGTCGCAGCCTCACGGTAAGAGAGGCTGCTCGTTTACAGACTTTTCCTGACAACTACTTTTTTGAAGGAGGAAGAACACAACAATACGTCCAAGTAGGAAATGCTGTACCACCTTTTTTAGCAAAACAGATTGGTCACATTGTCTTAACTCTAATAAGCAAAATTAGTCCGGGTGGGAATAATCAGGAGTTCCGATGCGGCTGAAATAAGAACCGAGCCTTTCAACTAGCGATGGGACAAACTCATTAGATAAACTAGCAACTCGATGAGATAGTAAATCCTTCGTAGTTGTAGTATTTCTTTCGATAGACCTCAACTGGTTAAACTGAGCATAATAGGGACCGTAGAAGTTCTCACCCGAATCACCCGGTAATTGAATTCTAAAGCGCTGTATGAAGTGGGAACCAACTTGACCATCATGGTTAGTAAACTTTAATATATTACTCTTCGCTTTCTTTATTTTATTCGGTGAATCAGCCGCGCCTAGTTTGGATTCTAGCTCTCTCCATTTAATAGACATATCTTCTAACCGAACTAACTGATATGTCGAATGATCCCGCTTTTCTCTTACCATATCGCAGCGCGGGGTAACGATAATGTCAAAATTTCCATCTTTATAAATAATATCACCGGTATCTAAACTGTCTTGAAGAGGAGGAATAAAGAAATACTCCTCAGGATGTGCTCCATGCTGATCTTGGAGTAGGAAAGAAGCGTGTAAATGAGTAGCCATATGCCGTTGCAGTGCGGCGACAGTGGAAGAGGAAGCAGAATCACTAACCTGCTCGCTAACCCAATGATTCCATCTAGGCCAAATGGATCTTGAGAATGCTTTCGCCATTTCAATATTAAAGGAGCTTTGAACTTTATTGATAGCACTTATCATAGTGACTCTTTCATCAAACCACGATAATATTTCGTTTATATCTCCATCTCCTTTTCTGAACACTTTTGCAAATTGTTCCTGATGCTTTTGTAACGAGACGATTTCTGGCTCCCCAGTGTATACAGCTGCAACCGTCAATGTAGTGTCTGTTATAATTTCGAAGATTTGATTTCCATCATCATTGGGTTTACCACGCTCACTCTCTAATCTTATATCAACAACAGCAGCGTGAAATTTCATACTTGATAGTTTACGCTTTGCTTCAGCAAAAGACTTTGTGTAAGTGGCTTGAATTGTATATACCCGCTCTTCTTCAACAGAATAAAAAGCTATTTTTTCCTTCCAATCATCAATAATTGATTGTTCATCTTCAATTATCAGTATGTCTAATTCCATTTCTAACTATTCACCTCAAGTGGAAACTCTATCACAAAACACGTATTCACAGATTCCGAAGATAACCATAAGTCTCCGTTACTATTTTTACACGCCTCTTTGGCTATTGCTAAACCCAAACCATGGCCATTAGATTTTAATGAGAAGCCCGCTTCAAAGATCGAATCCATATCTGTTTCATCAATCAATGGACCATTGTTTTCTACAAGTATCTGTACGTTGTTAGACTCAACTTTTCCTTTTATCATGATCTCTTTGGTCTCTAGAGAAGAAACAGATAACCAGTGAATGGCATTCTGCAGAATATTTATCAATGCAGACTGCAAATCTCCATTGTATCCGTACGCCGCGATATTTTTATCAACGTCAATTACTTTATTAACATCATTTTCTATGAGTTGTTCTTCCAAGAGATTTAAGGAGTTGTCGATAACGTCTTTTATACAAAAGTTTGAAGGCTTACCGCGTCTCCTTCCTGAAATAGGATCTAGCGATTTAAATAAGGAAGATAACCCTTTTGCGCCAGTCAAGATTGCTTGACCGTATGTCGGGTAATATTTACGCACTAAGTCGCCCTTACTATTGTTGTCCAGTAAAAAAGGCGCGTTTTTTATGATGGATTTTGCAGAAGAGTTGATCGGCTCTAAGTAAGTTCGACCATCGTGGATAACTTGCCCAACAACCATTCCTAATGCAGCTCTTGACTCTAAAAGTTTTTGGTATGCGTCTATCTCGTCTAACGTTTTAGTTAGTGCCCTTGATTCTTTTTCAACTTTTAATAGTAGCGGCTTTTGTTGGTCGGTGGGTAACGCACTTATAGCTTGACTTATTGAATCCAAAGAAGCTATACCTCTAGCTTTATCGATACTTTTGGAAGGTTTTCTACTTAGTCCAGCCTTTTCACGAAAATCAAAACGCTTTTGTTCAATTTTCACTAAGAGATTTGTAAGTAAATCAATCAGCCTTTCAAACGCTGAGTTCGACTCTAACCCTTCTCGACTACTTCTTTCTATTAAGTGGGAGGCTTCTTCTGTAGAAACGTGTATCGAACCTGATATCTGGCCATGACCGATTCTTTTGGAGGGGTTGTTAATTCTTCGTTTCTCTAGTTTAAGCCAGTCCATGTCAGGTTCTCCGTAGGGCCTAATACGAAACCCGGCTCTATAAATTGCTACTCCTGAGTTTTCACTTATGATCTCTCTAGCTTTGCGGAGTCCGAAATCTGAAAAATTTAAGCCCATGCGTGAAAACAACTTTTCAATTGAATCGGACTCTAAATCATAAATTTTGAGGTCAACATTAACCTCTCCACAGTTTTGCTCTCCAACTTCAAGCTTGTGAGCAGGTAAGTTAATTTCAATTGGAGTTTTATCACCTCTGACTATTGTAAAAACTCCAGAAAAATCACCATCTTTAGTAAAATTTCCTTTCAAATGATAGTCTGATTCATCAGAAATAGAATACGGCAGGATCAAATTACTATTTTCTATATATGAACCTTTCTTTTGCAGTGCGCCAGCCATCCTATTAGAGTCTAGTAAAAGCTGCTTTCCGTCGAAATTGTAGGGTGCGGCAAGAGAAGTTTTAAAGTCATTCAGGTATAAAAATATATCAAACTTATTTTCATTGCTTGTAGGAGTCGCTAACCTCCTTAACTCTCTAACAAGTTTCGAAAGCCTTTTTTTATCCCAAATTGTAGAAAGTGATCTGATTTTAATCAACACTCCCGTCTTTTCGCTTTGAGAACAATCTTCTTCCTGAACATCGATGTCAATTTGATCCAAATATTCGGTATTTTCAAATATGTCCCAATCTAATTCTAAAACGCTTTTTTTTAACTTACCGTCAACTCTTGCAATGGAAGCCAAATATATTGAACGGCCTAAACTTGCTGAAGCGAAACGACCAACACCTTTAGCCCCTAAAACAACTCTATTTCCTGATTTCGACCTACTATTTTTTTTCTTGATATCTGTAGCAGGTTCCAGCCAATTGTTGAGAAGATCATCGTATGTCATGCCATGACCGTAATCCTTGACAGTAATTAATCCATCATTAGTTAAAGATGGGGGGGTTATCTTAATCTCAACTGATGGAGAATCAGCGTCATAAGCGTTTTTAACTAACTCAATAATAGCCGCTTCCGGACCACTAATGAGTTTGTCACCAATCGTACGAATCAGCCTTGCTCTTGGTTTTAGTTTAGCCACTTTACAACCCTATAATTTTTTATAAATTCGTCGGTTACTTAATCTCATACTATCAATGACTCCTTCTTTTAGAAGGAGCCCTAAAACACTGTACGTTAAGTAGTCTTGTTGTTTTCCCTCATTATCAGATTGTAAACCTAAATAATGCGAACAATCCGAATTCGTTACCCCACCCGGATTTTCTTCGGCAAGTGACGTAATTGAATCTTTAAGTAATTTCAAACCTAATTGCGCTTTTTCTAGTGCGCCATTCGGCACCGTAATTTTATCATCTATTTTCCGCCTTATCGTTTTAGGAATTACTGAGTTGTAAAGAGAGCCGCCGTTATCAATTGTCCCAAAACTAGAAATAAGCTCTAACTCTATTTGAAGCGCCTGCTCTTCAGTTAGCTCATCTATAACTTTAACTACGATTGGTATATGACCTGCGGCAAAAATATCTTGGATATACCGCCCTTTTCGAGTTTCATCGACTATTTTTAAGTGCTCAGTCGCGCGACTTCCTGTTCCTTTTCCTATGTAAAAGACCTCAGCAGGCTTTTTTCTTGGGTCTTTTAAAAAGTAAACGTAATAGTTTCTTTGCACATGAACTCCGTATACTCGAAAAGACCAATGAAATTACGCAGAGATATACAAGCTTATGATGACCGATACTTATCTATAGCTCTCTGATATTCATCGGAGTGATAAAAATTGTGTAGTTCTTTGGAATTTTTTATGACATCCCACAATTCGGACTTTTTGGCATACTCCCCGCAGTCGTCACTGAGAGAGTATTTTTTAATTAAATCATTCATTAAAGATAGTAACTTAAACAATATATCTTCTAGTTCGCCGCCGATGACTTCTTGCTTCCATAGCTTGTCTAAAGCAAAGTTAGTCGATTTAGGGCTTCCATCTGTATATGCATAAATTGCGGCTATAGAGTAAGGAACGGCGGCTGACCGCAGTTGACCAATGGCTTTCTTTCCAGCCCCATAGATCTCTTCCATCTTTCTGAAGAGAATCATTTTTGCTACCAATTGTTCATAGAAATCTCTATTCACTTCAATACCTTCACCATCTTCAGGTTCAAGCTCTTCTATGAAAAGTCTAAATATTTTTTCACCACCCTTTTTCACTAAAAATGGAATGTCGCCCCAAGCACAGTAATACTTGGCTAGTAGCTCTTTTGTAAAACGCTTACTTGTGGGGAAGTCTTTCTTAAGTTTAGCTGGATTATTGTCTTTTCTTACTCTTGTATTGAATTCACCTTTTGCCCGCTCAAAGAACCAATAGCCGCCAGAAGGCGTCATAACGCTTTCACTCAACCTTTTTAATTGAACGAGTTTAGGGCTTCTAGATCTTAAATCTACTCTCGAAACCCTTGATTGACTGTTTGAATATTCACTGATTTTTGAGATTAAATCGTCTAGTTCAGAGGTCTTATTGTTTTTGGCAACGTTTATTTTTGCCATGACTTTAACCTTGGAAATATCCAGTCCCTCTTTACGAGAAAAATAAATACTTGCCGTAGTTTGACCACCATTGACAATTTGAAAGTCTTCCAAAGAGGACAAGTACCAAGACTTTTTCTGGTAATAGACTTTGGCATCAGTAGCCGTAATAGTTAAACCATTGTTATATGCAATAAACTTTTCTGGCTCATTTTTGATCGTAGATTTGATGCCACGATTGACGCCTTTGAACTGTAAGAAAGATCTCACATTTTTTTCTAAAAGCTGGGAGGAATAGCGTTTGTAAAGGTCAGCGAGCATATAGGCATCCAAAACACATAGATAGGATTCAAACTCACTTTCCTCCGCAGCTTTAATAACTTCAATGTCCTTGTTTACGACGTCCTTAAACACAACTTTAAGAGGTTTACCTCTTCCCTGAGATACTAGGCAATTGGCTATGTAATTTAAGTCGATTACTCGCCTAACAAATAGAAAATCTTTTGAAAAAACCTCGCCGTTTTGCTTTACGTTGAATGTTTTGTTTTCTTCTTCGAAATGGATGCTTTTTAAATGTGCCTCGCCACCACGGTTCATCACTGTTATTGACAACGAAACTAAGAATATTTCAATTACATCAAAGGCTTTTAAGCCCTCAATAGACCTTAGTTTAGCAACAAGTGGCTTTACTGGTTCCGAATCTTGCAAATCATCTAAACTTCCCTTAATTGCAGAAGTGATAAATCTGATGACTTTTTTGAACTCGGTATCATATTCTGAACGCTGAGAAACGAGGATTTCATTGTCGCTTTGTGATAGATAGTTATCATTAATAATAAAAATCTGTAGTCGCTCGCCGGTAAAATTTATTGTGTATCCATTTAATTTTAAGTTATCAGCTTCTGAGGAAAAATAAGCGCTGTTGATGTCCTCAGAGTCAATTAACTTTGTGTCTACTAAATGAGGTGGTATTTGCTCTAGAAGTGCATATTGCTGAACAAAATCATGCTCATCCTTTGATGCTTCCAGTAATTCGTCTCGAATATCAATAAGGGATTGAAATGACACTAATACTTCTCCGTGTACAAGATAAACTCATTCAAGCAGGAAACATCTAATTTGTATTTAACAGAAAATATTTCATCATCCAGTCTGCTTCGAACAATTTTGGGGAATTTTTCATTTAGACAATTATAATATGTAACTTTTGATGCTTTATATGAATAGTTATCGTATCTTTTCAAATTTCTTTCATCTAGTTTCAAGGCAATTAGACGAGCTATAAACAGCGACAGGTCGGCACTTTTCTCTAAAATAGTTTTTTTTATTTTGCTATATAAATCTTCGATAGTTAGACCATTAACATCTTTTTCAACATTAACGATGCAAAGCTCTAAGCTTTCTACCGCCCCCAAATCTAATTGAAACTCGCTTGCAATATTTACAGAGTTTTGCGTAGTTAGCTTGCTTTTAACCTCAATACTTTTATCGCTAAATGTAAAGTCATGAACTGAATCTAAGGGGCCTGTCCAAGCTTCTAAAACTTTGTCGACTTCGGTTGCCTTCGATTTTTTCTCAACAAGTTTTTTCAAAGTAAAGAGCTCTCCCCAAATCCCTAGAATTGTTTTTTCGCTATATACTTTTTTCTCTAACTTACGAAAAAATTGATTCCACTTGACGAAATTTTCTATCATGCGTTTCGAAGCTATCTCAATTGACGATTCTTTACTTATTGCGTTAAACATTGACACTATTAGGTCGTCAAATAAATCATCAAATCCTATGTCAATTAACTTTATTGCAATCAGCTGTTGCGCGCGGGAATAAGTTAATACAATATTTTCATTCTCTAAAATGTCGATAGATGGCTGAAAATTATCGGGTAAATGGAGAATGAGATACCGACACTTGTCTTTATCAATAGCTAGAAATAGTTCTAATATACAGTGCTCAGATAGTCTAAGAGTCTTTAATCCTTCCCCTTCTAATAAAGCACTGTTAAGTTGAGCCCACTTACTACTTAAATTCATTGACTATTCACGTCATCAGGTAAAGCCGAACCACCTTGCTCAAAATCGTTACAATCGTCGTCTTCGAGTTCACTCATTTCTTGCAAATTATAGTCGCCTTTTACATATACCCCGCTGGGGTCTTGGTTACGGGTTATAGGCGGAAATCCTATTGCCAAGCCAACTAGAGGAATGTTCAGATTTATCCCTTGCTCCCTAACCCAAGCAGAATACTCTGACGTCTCTTCGCCTTTTTCTTGTCTAAATGAATAATAAGAGTCAAAGAGATACACGATCAAAATGCCCTCTTCTGGTGATAGCTTTTCGCGGTAAACTCTTTCTGGAACATTTTTTTGCTTGGCTTTTTCTAGTGCTTCATTCTCACTCAGTGAAGGCTCAAGTTTCATAAGACCTAAAGCTTGTTCCTTATAGTATTCAGTGTCAGCCATATTAGCAGTAGTTTCAGTAATTGCTGCTGCCATGTCTCTACCACTAGACATTATATTTGCAGACTTTGACGTAGCTTTAAAAATGGAGTTTTTAATTAACTCTTCAAAGAAGCGTTCTCCGGGCTTTGGCCCACGTCGAACGGCTAAAGTAACATCAACTGGCAAGCCGCTTTCAGCAGTACCTAGCTGGCCTAGCCCATTTGAACTTTTGGACGTACCGGTCGTTTTTACAGCTATAGTCCAATTTTGAAGAAGTCCTTTTTCGTTACACTTTTTAATGTAAGCTGCCATAAGTTCGCATTTCGTAGGATCGAAATTATTTTGAGCCTTTAAGATTTCCAGAATTAATTCAGAGCTAACTTGCTTGCAAAGTAAAGTTCCCTTCTTTTCAGCATCGGCCATCATCGGTGAGATTTTGGTTTTAAATGCGCTCCAAACATTCGAAATATGGTCCTTTTCAACGTTAATTGATGTACTCATTTGCAAAGAGTCTTGATACGACCATTTCACCAACTCCGTGTTCTTCAAAATAGAAGGCCGTGTAATTTGTAGAACCCCTTCGTGTGTTCTTACTCTTAATTCGAAGTCACTTGGAGTACGGCCCAGATCATCCATTTTTTTAAATTCGGCTTTTAGTTCTTCTACACAAAGAGTTGTCGAGTCATATTTGTCTATTAGATCTTGAGAGGTAAAAAGCTTGCAGCAATCGAGGTACCCAGGACGATAACCAAACCATCGCCCCATTTGCAGTAGCGAATCTGAATAGTTAGTAGTTCGAACAAAATAACTAGTAATTAATCCCTCCAAAGTGAAGCCCCTTGAAAGCCGATTACCTCCAATAGCAATTACTTTTTTGGGATTACTTTTTTTATAGTCTAATTCATCATTGGTTTGGCTATTTAACGCGAGTATATCAATATTTTTAGCGGCATCTATCAACCCTGGTAAAACTGAATTGAAGGAAGTAGGCGTCATGAATTCATCTACATAACCTTTAGGCAAATATTCTCTGACATTCAAAATTATGTCGTGATAATACCTTCTCCAGACCTTCTCAAATTGCAGATATACAGAGCCTGGTGCGTTTGGTTTATCCATTACTAGTCGCGAAATCAAATCTGAGTAATAGGTTTTAAGGAGTCTTTTTGTCTTTGACTGCCATGCCGTGAATCTAGATATATGCACAAGCATTGTATTGTGAGGTTGATACAGATTAGACGTAAGCATTTTGGGTTGGCGCAGCTCCCTTACTGCAATACCTAGAATGAAACACATAACAGACTGCTTAAGTGAATCAGGAAGATTTTTTGGGAATTTATCTATCGCCTTTGCAGCTCTAGTTCCTTTTCTGTAGTCAGAGTAGCTAATGAAATTTTTATAGGTACCAAATTTTCCGTTCTTTTTTTCCCAATCAGGTTTGGAGTCAAAGCGCTCGACACCAATGACTTCTTCCTCAGCTACTTCTAGTACACGACTTGGAAAGTCATCAGAGTAATCGTCAATAGAAAATACAACCGGCAGTTTAGGTACACCCTCATCAGAAAGGGTTTCAAAAATTCGCTGAGCACCGACATAGTTAGTTGGCGAGTTCAATTGAACTATAAAGTCATCTGGAAACAAATTGTTTATTTGGCTGAATTTAACCGACTTTTCTTGTTGTTTTGTTTTGTAAGTCAGCTCCCATGCATTATCGGGTACGTCATTTCTATCTTGAATTACATTTGCGAATGGAGTTGCTGTGTAACCCAAATATGAACGTTTATAAAAAAGATCCAAAAGCGCTCTAATGTGACCATTTATCTTTGATGCATACTCCTGCCCTTTGTGTCCCTCATTATTCAAAGATGCATTATCAGCTTCGTCATCGATAAGTAAGAAAGGTGTAGCATGCTTGCCTTCCCCTTCAGGTAAATTCTCGTTAATCCAAATGAGTAGATTTTTTAAAATACTGACATTTTTTTTGCATACTAAAATGTTTATAGGCTTCATTGAGAAATTGGCTTTCTCAAGCGGACTGCTAAAGTCTGCATCTTCTGAAGTTATAGAGTTAACTTGCTGGACAGACGATCCAACATCAATACCAAAAGCCTCGATTAGCCCGACCCCAACTTTCCCTTTTTTTCCTTCACCTATAACATCCAATTGTATCCTTTTCTGAGTTTGCACACGCAAATCATCCATGAGGCCTGAAAGCACGATTATAAGCCGATAGCCGGCGTCAATTGCACGGTTGATGACTGCGTTAAAATTCCCGGTTTTACCTGACTGCACATCGCCTTCAACCAACCCTTTGATCAGAAAGCTGTTTTCATTTTTAGGATCGCCCAGTTTTCCAAGAATTTTTTTCGACGAAGCCTCTATTTCGCGAACTACCGTATTCGCTCTACCCGTATTAGATAAATGCTTCAAATATCTTGATGTATAGTTCCAACTAATTTCTGCATCTCTAGAACCATTTAGCCATGTGTCCTTGTTTTTAGATAAAATATTTAGGTCATCTACTGTCGTTACTGTCGTAGCCAAAACTTCCTTTCTTATTGCATCAAAATACTCTTCAAAAGTTTCGTCTGATATTGACGGCCAGCCAGAGAGATTCGCAATGGCCATCACCGCGTCTTGAGTTTTCTCATATGATTCTTCTAAAAACTTGGACAACGAGCCTGACGTAAATTCTTTTTGATGGCGAGCAAATTGATGTCTTATTGCGTTTTGATATTCAAATTGAAAATTTAACATTACTGCTCCAGTAATTCTAAAACATTGCTTGGAAGATTAGTCTCGCTGATTCCGAAGTTTTGTCGTATATGCTCGATAATAAAAGAGTTAGGAAACTCGTGCTCTTTGGCCTTTGCAACAAAGTGTTGAAGCGAGTTAACCTCTTGCTTTGAATAAACTTCATAGTGAGGTTGTCCTTCGTGAATATTTCGGATTTTGTTAGTAGAGTGATTTAATACACGCAGGAGCAAGTTGAAATGGCTTTTTTGCTCATCATTTAATGACTCCCGCAACATTTCAACTAAAGGGTACTCACTATTAATTTCAAGCATGGGCCCTTTATTTGTATGAACTTTATTGAATAGCGATAAATCAGCTTTCTTCTTTCGTTCAGGAAGTTTGCGTAAACCTCTATTGAAGTATTCCTTCGTAGCTTCAGTGGTTAGGACGCGAATGTAACCTTCAAATGCCTCTTTTAAGTCATGCGGAATGATAACCGCTGATTTCGCTACGTTAAGATGTAATAGATGGTCTGCACTATTACCGATATCAACTCTCAACCTAGCAAGTTGTAGCCTCGGATATTTCTTTATTAGACCATTCCAACCGCCGTATAAAATCAAACGATTAGCTCTATATACATATACTCCTTCCATATCAATCAAACTTTTATTTGACGTAATCCAGCAATTTTTTTCACTTTTTACTTCGTCAAGAGCGATAGACGGAAGTACAAATCCCTCTAACTTGATATTGTCATTACCAAATTGCTTTTGTCTGTATTCGATGCTTCTAAGACCTTTATGAGTCTCGGGAAATGGATTGAAAGACTGGATTAGATGGTTGTTCACCCTAATTTTTAAAGACGTTTTCTTACCTTCAATAAACCTATGAAATACTATACCTAGATGCTCATAAACATTTATTGAAACTTCACGATTCAGCGCTTTTGAACGGTTTTTTTCATTTAAGTAGTCTTCAAATTTATATAGGCCGGACCAAAGAATAATTGTGTTCGCTTCGAATCCTTTAAGAGGGTCAACATATGAACCTCTCAATCGAATATAGTCTTGCAGTAAACTGTTTACCTCAGCATCTGAGTTAACTATCAAACGCCACTCTCCAGTTTTCTTTATAAAATCAACATCCCAAGTAAAAGCGTGGTAGCGGTCTGTACCTTTTCTGCGCGACAAAACGGTAAACTTTCTGGACTGTGAAAAAGACGCGGCTTTCATTCCTAACCCAAAACGCCCCAAATCCATAGCGCTTCTCACGTGCTCTGGTGAACTACTCGGAAATTTACAGTTTTGTTCTAACTCTGTTGGGGACATGCCTTCGCCGTTGTCACATATAAAGAGTTGAAAAGGTGACTTTTCAGTGTCTAAGAGGATCTCAATACTATCGCAGCCAGCGGTGATAGAGTTATCCGCAAGATCAGCGATTGCAGATTCAAGAGAATAGCCTTGCTCAGAAATTGATTTGATTAGATATTCTGGATTTGGGATTGCGGAAACGTATCCCCGTTCAGCTTTTTTGGATACACTCATTTCAAGCTAACATTCCTTGTAAAACTTCTTCCATTGGCTAAGAGCAACAGCCTTACTTTCGAAAATCGAAAGGTAACATATCAGGTTTTTCAGTAAAACACATTTACTGGCCCCCTTGAACAGCACCATTAACCATTTTTAGAAAATCAGTCACATATCCTTCCTTAGCTCTCCAACCTTAGCAACTGATAGAGCCAACAGGCCATCATCATAGGTGAACCTACAAACCGATTAAATATGTTTAACCCCTATTAAGTATAAAACTCAATCTTTTGAACATAAGTATTTTTCTTATTGAGTCGTTAATAGGGCCCTGAATTTCTTTTCATAGTCAAAGCTGGCTCAGCCGGCTTTTCTTTATTTGGTATGTCGCACTGGCAAAGGCTAGCGCTTCTTTAAAGCGACTAAATTCTTCATCAAACACCTAACTCTGTGGTTTTGCCACCCGCTTTTTTAATACGGGTAATTATTAGCGCTAATTGAGTTTATAATACCGGTTAAACAGTTTTTGAATTACATCGACC
>JYMV01026516.1_pt1 | contig 16538 bp, 16 predicted proteins | sample 338911 | NCBI WGS metagenome assembly JYMV01 (sample SAMN03354496, study PRJNA234377) | hydrothermal vent metagenome | biome: Deep sea; feature: Hydrothermal plumes at the Eastern Lau Spreading Center, Western Pacific Ocean; material: Seawater | place: Tonga | collected 2009 | depth 2000 m m
CTTGAAAAACAATTGATACATCTCCGACTGCATAGAAAGTTTTCATCAGTGTATCAACTGGTGAGGATTCTGTTGCTACATACATCTCTTGCCGGTAATAAACTTCAATCTTCGGATCCTGTTCCCCAGGACTGTATTCCCGACTAAAAATATTTAAAAATGAGCTATCCGAATATTCAGGCCAGGGACCCCCTTCCGGAAATCCTATTCCAAAAGTACGCACTAAATTACTGTCTGTTGTATCGGCTAATGTTGGCATTAGCGTTGATATTTCCCATGACAATACCGTTTCCTTAAAAAACTCGGATGAATCTGTAGTATCTGTCACCTGTGATATATCAGGTCTGTCTAGATCAATCCAATCGGCAAAGGAAAAACTCTGATAATCAAGATAATTGCTCTCTCCTTCACTAAAAATTGAATCTGTGGAAAAATATAAATGTATGTCGATATCAGGACTAATCAGGCTGTCATTGGAGTATAATTTGAATAGTATACTATCAACAGTTATTGCTGTATCTAATAACGATTCCCATGAAATGGAATTGGCCCCATCCAGGGAATGGATTTTTATGAATGTAAAGGGGAAGAAAAGGTCATCTTTTGAACCAGTGTATAGTCTTTTTATTGAACCAATTTCTGGCGGAACCTGATAAGTAAACCCGGTAATATCCTTCAGTGTTAAGGTATCCGGGGTCTGTGATAAATGAGAAAGATCTACATCAATAGGATCCTCTGCACAGCGCCAGTTCATGACCGCAAGAATAATGATCCCAGTCAAAATTAGTGGGAATCGAACAGAATACATTAATCAGACGTTATACTGGAAATCAGGCGGAAAGTTTCACTAGCACCTTATCTAATTTATCAGTAACCGCATTGTAATCAGGTGACTCATCATCATCATATGTAATAATAGTGACTTTCTTTTTATTTGCCTTAAATGCTGATTTCTTTAAAAGGTTGCCAGAGATTTTCTTTGATGGTTTATCCATAATTATGATTGCATCGGCTTCAAAAGCAGCAACATCATAGGAATTTAATATTTTCCCTTTTAAACTAGAATGAATGGGTACACCAGCTCTGACAAATTCGGATCTTTCCACTTTGGAATATTCATTTAATTCATGGATAACCATCACTGTTTTGATATTTTCATAAAATTCATTGCGCCCTTCGAACTGTGCTTTAAACATACCCGGCACGAAAGCGGATTGCCAACCATTACAAAAAAGTATATCTGGAGACCAAAACAAGTGTGGGAGCGTACTTAATACAGCTTTCGAAAAATACCCATAACGTTCACCATTATCAGCTAATACACGACCATTTTTCGCTTTATAAAGCAGATTTGTTAATGGTTGAAACCAGTGTTCATCCTCAAGGAAATAAATTTGTACGCGAGTCTTGGGTATAAAAGCACTCTTGACACTGGCAATTTTGTCTTCTCCACCAAATTCAAAAGGTATTTCCCGAAGTCTGATTACTTCTCGAAGAATATATTTCCGTTCACTGATGAAACCATATTTTGGAATAATGGTCCTGATATCATGGCCCTTTTCCTGAAGTTTTAAAGGGATATTTGTAGAGAAATCGGCTAGTGGTGAAACTTGCGCGAACGGAATTATTTCCGTAGTAAGGTAGTAAATCTTTTGAGACATTGTTGATTAAAGATTATCTAATAAATAGATAACTTTTTGAGCGCTTCTTTGGCTTTGGGATAATATTCACTCCCTGGGAAATAATCTATAATTCGCTGGAATTCATCACGGGCTTTACCAATGTTGCCCATACTTTGATATGCTAAGCCAAGTTTTAGCTGTGCATCGTCATCTTTGTCAGTACCGGCAAAATTAAATACCTTTTCAAATTCCCCGATGGCTTGCTTGAAATTTTTCTGTGAATAATAACATTCTGCTAACCAATATTGAGAATTATCTGCTAAATCATTTGTGGCATCAGATGAAACCAGCTCAGAAAATCCAGTAATTGCATCATCATATTCCTGGTTTTGAAAATACCCAAGACTTTCCATATAAGTTTGCCTGTATTTCGCAGCATTAAATTTGGGTTCTGATGAAATTGGTTTACCGGATTTTAGTTTAGACATTTCATTGTAACTATTGGTGAGAGTCACAATCTTATTTTCTACCATAACTAATTTATTATAGATCTCTAGAGCAGTACTATCCATAAACCTCGATTGGTTTTCAAGCATGGCAATTTTATTACTAAGCGTATTGATACGCTTCATAATGACTATGGTAATCGAATCCTGCTGCGTTTTACTCTTGACTGCTTGTTTAAATGCAGCCATTAATTCAGGTAATAAAAGTTGATCGTTAAATTCCAGGGAATCTACTAGAACTCGAACACGATCAATCTTTGCATTGAGCCGGCGGAGCTCTTTATCATAATTTTTCTGACCCTGCCCGACAATTAATGAAGGGGTCAATATGATTATGGTTATTAGGTAGAAGAGCAGGTATGTGGCGCGTTTCCTCATAAATTACCCAAGTTAGTTAGGCGAATAATACTCAAATTTACCGGATTATGTTCTTAACGACAATATCTTATAAATCAGTCTGAATAATGAATGCTGAGTCTCATAACTAAACCTGTCATAATGTAGCTCGTCATCAGGAAAGATCCTCCTGCAGATATGAAGGGAAAGGGTAAGCCTTTTACGGGTATAAGTCCAACCGTCATTGCGGTATTTACAAACACGTGCGACATCAAAATGGTGGCAATTCCAATCAATACTAAACTTGAAAACCGGTCTCTGGATAGAAATGAATATTTTAATATCTGGTTGATTAGATAACCGAACAGTATCAAAATAAACGCTATCGTTACAAAACCCAATTCTTCACCGATAACAGATAAAATAAAGTCAGATTCTTGGACGGGTAGAAATTTTAAGTGTGTCTGTGTACCGGCACCCCAACCTTTTCCTAACAATCCGCCGGAACCAATGGCGGTTTTACTTTGGATAATCTGATAAGCAGCGCCTAATGGGTCCTTTTCGGGATAAAGCATGGTTATTAGACGATTTTGCTGATAGGGTTTAAGCATTTCCCATAACGGTCGTGATAATAAACCGAGAAAAATGTTCCCAAAAAAGAGGCTCATCCCTATTGACATTTTAGGCTGAGCAATGAAAATCAAACTGCCCATCACTATTGCCCATATTGCGAATAACGTAGTATCGAAAGCTGTCAAAATGGATAAAATTGGTGCCAAAATCATGAAAAGATAAAATGGCCTGGCACCGGACCAATAAAGCATCGGTAAAATCGGTGTTAACATAATGATTGCAGTTCCCAGGTCCGGTTGATTCAATACTATAACTGATGGTACTAACACCAAAATAAACGGGACAATTATGGACGAAAATCGTTTCATTTTCAATGTGTGGTCGGAAAGGTATCTAGCTAAAGCTATCACCGTGAAAATTTTGGCAAATTCACTTGGTTGGACTGCAAACGGCAAACCAACATTCAACCAGCGATGTGTACCGGCATGTTCAGAATCTAAAAAAGGGAGAATAACAAGGACTATTCCCGCACCATAGATTATAAATGAATATTTATGCACGGCATATCTTGGTAAAAACAAAATGAGGACACTTAGAACAATGGATGGGAGAAGAAATATTACCTGCTTGTAAAATGGATTTTGAAGAGTCTTGGTATGGTGGTAAGAAATACTTTTAAGCGCTAATAAGCCAATTAAAGTTAATATGATTGCGATTATGAGAATTCTCCATGGAATATCATACAGATCTATTTTTTTCCAATGGATCATTTAAATGCCAAGTTTTTAGTAGACGCAAACTGTGAGAAAATTATTTTTGCGAGGGGCGCGGCCACACCACCGCCAGAGCCGGCATTTTCTAACAATATAACAATAGAATATTTTTCATCAAGGTATTCAGCCCATCCGATAAACCATGCATGGTTTTCACCATGTGGGTTTTCTGCCGTACCAGTTTTACCAAATATTTCCATACCGTTAATTTCAGGCTGGGCTTTACGACCAGTACCATTACCATGATTTATTACTGCCCTCATATCATTAATGATGCGGTCCCAAGTGGTTGATTCAAGTTCTGGATGCACATTTCCAGGCAAATTACCTACCATTACAAAATGGCATACTGGAGATGAACCACGGGTTGCAAGAAGGTTGATATAATTTAATACTTGAATTGGAGTAACTAACAGTTCGCCTTGACCTATTGCAATATTTAATAATGATCCTTTGCTCCAACCAAACCGTCCATATCGCTTATACATATAATCATTATTTGGAATAAGACCTTCAACTTCATTAGGTATATCAATGCTAGTTTTTTCCCCAAGACCAAAAGCAATAAACATATCATACACTTGGTCAATTTTACAAGCTCGGATGGCTTTATAAAAATAAACATCACAAGAAACTACCATTGCTTCAGTCATATTTACATCGCCATGACCTTCCGGCTTCCAACAACCGAAGATGCGGTCCCCAAATTGGTAAGAACCGGAACAATGTTGAGTTACATCCACATCAAAATCAGTATTCTCTATTAACACCGCTTCCATGATCATTTTCACTATTGAGGCAGGTGGATAGGTACCTTGGATATATCGGTTCAAGAGTGGCCGGTCTGGATCTTTTTGAATTTCTGCCCAATCTCTCTCGGTTGTAATTCCCGTGAACAAATCCGGTGAGTAATCGGGTGAGCTAACGGCTGATAATATCTCTCCTGACTCAGGATGAGCTACCAACACAACTCCTTTACGATCAATCATCTGCTTCTCAATAAAAGCCTGCAAGTTTAAATCCAGTGTTGTTTGAATATTTTGACCCGGATCAGGGTTTTGAGAATTCAATTCTAATGCAGGACCTACTTCTCTGCCAAATGCATCAACTTCATAAAAAGATATGCCTCTTTTACCCATTAAAAATAATTCATACTGCTTTTCCAACCCAGTCCAGCCAACTAAATCGCCTAATTCATACAATTCTTCATTAATCAGAGATTTACGTATAACCCTATCAACTTCCTTAACATACCCAAATAAATGAGGTGCTTTTACACGACTTGGATAGTACCGCTCCGGTATCTGATCGTAGTATATTCCATGTAGATTCAATTTATTTTCCTCAAGACGACTAATTTGATCAAAATTTAAATCTTTTGCGAGGCGAGTGGCGATAAACTGGCCTCGATAATATTTATTGTAATTTGTGGCGATAACTGCAGAATCAGATTCTATATAATCCGCTATCATTTTAAACTGTAAATCTCGATTTATCATTTCTCCGGGGATCGCGGTCAACACATATATGGGAAAATTGTCAACCAAAATTTCACCATGTCTGTCAAGTATCAGTCCACGCGGTGCATTTTTTGTAACTTGCCGAATACGGTTAGTATTGGATTTTGAACTATATCGTTCGAATTCAAGGATTTGAATTTGAAAATATCTTCCCAGAAGAATACATACCAGTATCCATATTACCAAACCAGCGATTCGATATTGGTGCTGAGAAACGATATTTTCAGTTTTTAACATCAAGATAACCTATATATAGGGAAAATGACCTGCAATATACCTGCAAATCCTAGGGTGTAACTGGCTGTGGCAATCCATTTCAACCAAAACAGGGCCAAGTCTTTAACTAATAGATCCTGATACATGACTAAAGAAACTATCAAGAACTGAAAGCAAAGAATTCCAATCCATGACAAAGTAAAGTATAATGGGCTCAACTTAGTATATAACCCCTTCAAATATCCGCCAACATACCCGGTAATTGAATACGCCATAGGTGAAAGTCCAAAAAAAGATCCGGCACCCGATAAATCAACCAATAATCCAATTATAAATCCTGCAACTGTGCCTGCAAACCGGCCGTCTTTGACAGACCAGTAAAGGATTAATACCACACAAAAATCTGGCCGGATTGTATTTAAGGATAAAAATTCAGATAACCAAAGCTGAATCATATAAACAATAAACCCTGGAATAATGTATTTAGTCCATTTCATGTTGATAATCAATAATTACAAATGCATTCTGTAAAGCGTTTAGATTGCTATGAATGGAGACATTTACAACCTTTTGATAATTACCCCGTTCATCATATACACCTGAGACATTACCAACAGGCAACCCGGGAGGATAAATATCACTAAATCCAGATGTCACTACCTGATCGCCAATTTGGATATTGACATTTTTTTGTACTTCGCTTACTTCGCAAAGGTTATCTCCATGCCAGCGTAGAATTCCTGTAGCACCGCTTGGAAGGATGCGGACACTGAGACGATAATTATGATCAGTGATGGATTGAACTATAGATGCTCTATTCCCTACTTGTATAGTTTTACCGATTACGCCTTCTGGAGTCAAAACAGGTTGATTAGCGACCACGCCATCATTCTTCCCAACATCTAACGTAAAGGATACTAAATTGGGCTGAATTCCTTTATTTACAATTCTAGCCGGGACAATTTTAAGATTAGTTTTTCGTTTAAAATCAAGAAGTTCCTGCAATCTCCTATTTTCTTCCGCAAAATTCAGCATGGACTCGACTTGTAAGGATAATTGAAGAGTTTTTTCCCGGAGATATTGGTTTTCCTCATTCACCAACAGAAGCGATTTGATCCATGTGATGGGTAAGGAAATCACGGTAACTAAATCGGCGGATTTTCCACGGATAACCTCCATCCCTGGATCATCATTTCTTAGTAAGAGAAAGGAAGAAAGAAAAATCGCAATTATAAAAACGAAGTGATCTTTGTTTTTAACTACGAACAGATATAGGTTGCGCATGGACAACCCTTAAATTAAAACAGCCTCGTATTTTTTCAATTTCTCAAGCACCATTCCGGTGCCTTTCACAACAGAAAGCAAGGGATCTTCCGCCACATTCACAGGTACGTTAGTTCTCTCCCGAATAATCTGATCTATGCCTTTCAACAAACTGCCTCCACCCGTCAAAATGATCCCTCGTTCAAGAATATCGGCCGCCAACTCAGGCGGTGTTTGCTCCAGACATCGTTTCACAGCCTCAACAATAGCATTAACAGGATCTTTCAAGGCCTGACGAATTTCATCGGAGGATACTTCAATAGTTTTGGGTATTCCAGACACCAAATCTCTGCCTTTTACAGCGATAGTTTCAGTCGTCATCTGCATGGCGGAACCAACAGACATCTTGATTGATTCGCTCATTCCCAATCCAATTTCCAATTTATGCTCATTACGGAACCACTGCAGTATTGCTTCATCCATTTCATCACCTGCGATCCGAATTGTTTCTTTTGCAACCACACCATTGAGAGAAATAACAGCAATTTCAGTAGTCCCACCGCCTACATCGACAATTATATTGCCAATCGGTTGGCTAATATCAAGACCTATTCCTATCGCTGCGGCGACAGGCTCTTCTATCAGGTAAACTTCTCTAGCATTAGCCCGCGCACCAGAATCTTTTACGGCACGTCTCTCCACCTCTGTTACCCCTGACGGAACACATATAACCATTCGAGGTCTAGACATTCGATTCAGATTAATTTTCCTAATAAATCCCTGGAGCATTCCATCCGTCATTCTAAAATCAGCAATAACACCATCCTGCAGTGGACGTATGGTCTCCAAATCTCTGTGGGTACGGCCAAGCATTGCTTTGGCCTCGTTTCCCACAGCAACAATCTTATCATCATGTACCGACCTGGTAACAATGGATGGCTCATTGATCACAATACCCTTACCTTTCAGCCAAATAAGAGTATTGGCTGTACCGAGATCGATAGCTATATCACCGGAAATCCAATTTATGAAGGTTGCCTTGCTCTTACTGGTCATTCTCTAAATCCTGTCGTTTTTCCTTATAGTAATGGTATGTAAATGTACTGCAGAATTGAATCCAATTGAACGGAGATTTTAAAGGTTAATCGGTTCAACCGTAAATCATATGAATATCCCAAGAGAAAAATTGCAACCTATTTACCTAAGGTTTGGACTCTGGCTAATTTCATCCCCTCCTTGCTCAATTTATCAGCTACTTTATTTTTATCTCTGTTAATATGATTAATTGACCATTCATTAAATTGGCATAAGAGATCTATTACCTCTGAATTCAATAATCTCATGCGATCATTTTTTACCCTGTATTCTCCATTAACTTGCCTTACAATTAGTTGACTATCAGAATATATTACTATATTTAAGATATTTAATTCTAGTGATACATTCAAACCTTCGATTAATGCAAGGTATTCTGCTTCATTATTTGTTTTGTCAAATATTGGTTTAGAAAATGTAAACAATTCCTCTTCATTTTGAAACAAAACACCACCAATTCCCGCAGTTTTCGAATGCAGGTCTGCTGCACCATCAACATACAACTCGATCGATCTTTTATTTTCAATTCGATCCAATATTCCTTTTAGTACTTTCTTTTTGTCTGTGGAGATCAATTCCATACTAACTAAATCAGTGAGGACGCGCTTTTCTTTATCAGTGATGTCTACCATTAGTTATCTCTCCATTATGTATGGATTACTGCCCGATTTTGCGGGACATTCTTCCCAGTAATAACACCAGTTGCAAAGCTGCGTAGGTTTTGGCTGAAAATCACCTCCATAGTCTATTCTTTTCCGTATCTGATCTATTTTGTCCTTTATCTTCTTCTCCAAGGTCCGTAAATCTTGTTTTGTTCGCTTTGACCTTATTTCTTCTCCTTGCTGAAGGAAATGCCACACCAGAGTTACTGACTGAATATTATCTGCTTTATACAAAAGGGCTAAATTATAAATGGCTAATTGATTATCACGGTCTGCCTGACTTTGAGTTAGAGACCGTTTTCCAGTTTTATAATCGTGTATCTCCCAGTCCCCATTTTGATTGTGATCAATCCTATCAATGATGCTTTTTATCTTGTACGCTGAGTCACCTCCAACAGGAAATATAATTTCATGTTCGGTGGCAATAGCTGGCTCATTAAAAGGACTGTAATGACGGTAAAAACGCGCCAGACAAGATTCTCCCAAACCAAAATAATACCGTGGTGGGTTATTTGAATAGACTATTGCCACCCTATCATGCCACTTTTCTTCCCATAATGAAACATATACTTTTCGAATTTCATCCCATAGAGGGATAGTACCGTTCATGACCATTTTATATAGATATTCTATCGATTCATGAGCCCTTTTCCCCATGAATGCTTCGATACCTTCATCAGGTTTTCTTATGAAGTCAATATATCTAAATTTGAATTGAGCTGGACATTTATCAAACGTCTGTAAGCTACTATAAGAGAAGTGTTCAAGCACTAATTGTTAACTCCGAGAAAAGGAGTATCCAATCGATAATCGCCAAAACCATTCTGATCTTTAAATACAAATTGCTTATTTATACGGTAATAGTACCATATCTGGTAAACTGCTGATGAAGAGCTTCTTGGATTTGTACGTTGAATTTCATCAGGTGTACCAAACAAAATATATATCATACCCAGATCTGTTTCCCAGCCTGGTCGCCAGGATGCATCAAAATATTCATTTGTATAGGCTACCCGACCAAAATATTCCTCCATCAGTTCATTATATCCAGTTTCCGGAGTTGGATCCCTTTTTTTCCAAAATTGAAGAAATAAGTTCTCCATTTCTTTTTTATTCTTACCTTTTATTTCTAATCGTTCCTGGTTGCCAAGTATATATTTCATCTGTTTCATCGCCTGGTTAAGATCACTCACATAATTTGAAATACCCGGCTTATACATCGTGAGTACTTTCTCCTTTTTTACAATTTTTCCTTTTTGAGCCAGCTTGATAAATATAGTTACCCTTAATGATTGGAGGTGCTCAGGAGCAATATAGAATTTGTGTTGAAAAGAACTCTGTGTATCGGCTATAGCTGTAATTGGGTCAAAAGCAGTTTTTCCCATATTCGATTCAAGCTGCATGTTTAATGTATAATTGCCTTTTCCAACGAATCCTGATATATGGACTGATACTCCATCATCAATTCCCCTAATTCTATGTCCCAAAGTTGGGCACTCACCTGATTCAAATCCCCACTCGCCTGGAAGTTTTAATGTCAACACTGGTGCCATAAGTGATGGTAGTTTTTTATATTCATTATAATTCAATTTTAATTCCCTAATACCTTTTTTTCGGGTGTCACGGTCATAAAGTTCACCAACTAGAACATATTTCTTTTTTTGTACAGAGAAACTCACGTTATGCTTTTTATTTCTAATTGTGGATTTGGTATTCTCATAGTCAGATACCTTGATCGAATCAATCCAGGTCTTACGCCCCACTTGGTTGCCATCTTTATCATTCAGGGCGATAGAAGTCTCATAACTGGCTAGAAATCCACTTGGTATTTTTACAAATTGTAACGTGTAGAAAGGTATTTCGATGAAAGCTGTTACGACAATCGAGTCAATTGATTTTGCTTTCGCAAATGGAATCAAACTGAAACGCTCAATGTTTCCCCAATTTTTCTTTCGCCGAAAAGATTGGTCCATTTGCTCGTCACACCACAATAGTGTGACAAGAGAAAAAAACAAAATTAAATTTCTCATAAATCTTTTTTCCATTTAAATCGGACCAACCCTTCACTGGTACCCAGCCAGAGATTATTTTTTAACATAACCATGCTATTCACTTTTCCGATGAATGGATAGTTATATTTTCTTATTAAACCTGTTTTCAAATTTATTCGGAAAAAGCCTATTTTCGTACCAATAAAACATAGATTTCTGTGCATAGCAATAGCTGTGGCTGGAAAAGCATCATATTGAACTGCGGAAATAACCAATTCCCATATACGGTCTGTCAGATCAAATTTCACAATACCTAAATTGGCGGCAAAATACAGAACATTGTTATCCTCTCGAATAGCCATCACCTGTGATAAGGGAAAATCTAAATAGGAAATACCAATGGAACTTCCGTTAACTACCTGTGGGTTTTTCGGATCATATAAATACACACCTGTCCTAGTGCCAATCCAAAGCCCATACTCATTCAAATGCAAAGCATATACTGGGTGGTTATAGAAAAGCGACTCAATACCCATAAGATCTTCATTGCGACTTTTTCTACCTATCTGTCTTAATCCCCTTGATGATCCAACCCATACATAAGTTGTATCGCCGGCTAAAGCATTAATATTTCCTTCAGGTATGCCTATATCAATGCCTAATGTTCTCCAATAATTGTCATCCTTGTCGTAAAGTAAAACTAAACTGTTACCTCCAACCCATAATTCATCCCCAAGATCCAAAATTGATGAAATATCAGTAGGATTCATATTTACTGTCACATCAAAATCGAAATGATCCGCTTGTAAAGTGATTGGATCTAACCGTGTTATTCCCCTGCCAATATCATAATCAGCACTCCCAATCCAAAGATCCCGGTTGTGATGATGCAGTGCACCTACATCAACACCTCTTATTCCAAATGAAAAAGGGAAAAAAGTTTCCATAGTTGTTTTTCCCTGGAAAAATGTACCATCGGAACTTCCTACCCAAACATCACCGTGATTCCCTACCAAGCCTGTGGTAATATCCAAATACCTGCCATATTGATCAATAAATCGATCACCAGTGAGCATCCACCCGGACATAACTGTGTATTTACTAAAAATTTCTTTTAGATCAGGCTGATTTTGATAGGGCCCGCTACTCCATTGAATATTTAATTCATCGGGTATCGGATAAAGACCTGCTAAAACTCCAGAAGACCGATCCATTTTCACAAAAATTGAATTTGCCTGAGCCCATACATAATTATCGGAGGATCCTAAACGCCTAATCACATCCGTTCTATGAAGACCCAATTCAGAAAGTGCTATATTGCGCCAGTCACCTTCTCGCGTATAGGAATATTGAATGTAACCTGGGACGGCAGCCCAGATAATTCCCGTATTATGATCAAAATGTACACCTGTAACAGTATTGCTTCTTAATCCTTGTGCTGTGGTGATTGGGTCATTGAAATCGTTACTATAAAGATGATAACGATAGATCCCACCCTCATCAGTGCCAATATATACAAAAGAATAACCTTCAGATATGGAATTAATTGCGCCGGAGGCCCGATATATTACCCAATCGAAAGGGCGATATTTAGGATCTGGTTGTGCAGACAGTGTATAAAGAAAAATAAAATTTAAAATCTTGAAGAATAAGATTCTCCTGCAAAGCATCACTATTCTGATGAATTGTAATGATGGTTAAGAATATCCTTAAATGCTTCTCGACTGATCGGAAATACACCTACTTCTTCACAAACCCTGCCTGCAGCCAGGTTAGCCAAAACTGCAGATTCTTTTGGTAATGCGCCACAAACATCATTTAATGCAAACGTTCCTATTACCGTATCTCCAGCTCCAGATACATCATGGACAGCCCGAGCTTTTGTTTTGATGGCTTCGTGCTGATCATCATGAAATAGCGCAATACCTTCCGCTCCTTTAGTAACTAATACAATGTCCGCATTGAGTTCATTCTTTAGTTGAAAACCAGATTCTGACAGTAAAGCATTTGCACCTACATAAGATCTGAATTCATTTAAATTTGGTTTCACCATCCTGACATTTTTATAGCAATTGAAATTCCGGTGTTTTGGATCAACATAAATTGGAGTATTAGACTCATTCCCTGTGCTAATAATCCAGGAAATAAATTCTTTTGTAAAAAGACCTTTGTTGTAATCTTGCAAAATAATACCATCAGAATATTGCACTAATGGACCGATGATGTCTTTTAGTTTGTGAATCTGTTCAATCCCTAATGGGCTCAATTGTTCACGATCTAACCTGACAACATGATGTCCATCAGCTATCACCCGTGTTTTTACTGTTGTCGGACGATCTGGATCTCTCAACAAATGTGCACTGATATTTGAATCATTGGACAAATCAGCACGTAGTTTTCTGCCTTCGTCATCCTCACCAATCAAACCAACCAAAACAACCTGTGCGCCAAGCCCAGTGACGTTACGGGCGACATTAGCTGCGCCTCCAGACTGGTGATCCTTTTCCCTAATTTGTACTACCGGGACCGGAGCCTCGGGTGAGATACGATCTACATTACCCCATATATATGCATCCAGAATAATATCGCCCACAACCAATAATTTCTTCTCACTGTAAGATTGGGATAATTGCTCAAATTTGAACTTCATTATCTGAAATTACACAGGATATACAGAATGGTTCCTCCAAAATGCCGAATTTGATTCAAGATCAAAATTTATTTACGCTTTCTTTTCTGATGATGTTTTGGACTGCGCCGAGGTACACCTGACCTAATTTTTGCCACATGCCCATTATCTAAATGAATAATGACTGACGCAAATTTTCCTAAAAAGTTATCAGAAGGTGCGGCTAAAATCATTGTTGTTCCCAGATTACGATTCATACGTTTCAATTGGGAGCGGAATTTTTGTTCCATGGATTGGTTAAGATAAACCCCATAATCATCGATAAGTAATACCCTGGGGTCACTTTCGATAGCCAATACAAGGCCCAACCAGCGTTTTTCACCTGGCGACAGATCTCTCACAGTTCGATCCCACATGCTTTTATAATGCCCGCTATCAAAATACCTCTTTTGAATCACATTTGACTTCTTCCCGTGGAAGTTGCCAATAATTCTACTGATAATAGAACTTGGTTTTAGAAGATTTGGATCACCGGTAAAAAATATTTCACTATTGGGTAATATTTTCCCACGCCAATTTACCTTAAATGGTTCATTGTCAAAATGCACCGTACCATATGTAGGTATATCACAACCTGCAAATAGATTTAATAAAGTTGTTTTACCACTTCCTACTGGCCCTACCAGCCCATATACAGTACCAGGGTGGATTTCCAATTTTCTTATTTTGAGTACAGTGTTTGAGCTGTAGGCTTTTTCAAGACCATCAACTTTAAAAATCAAACGTTTTGATTCTGCCATTTTCCTTTCCTTTCCTGAGATAATCCCATTGAGAAAAGGGATATGTTGCAAATTAGATGTGTTGGTTTTCCAACCAGCGTTCAGAATCCATTGCCGCCATGCAGCCAGTACCAGCGGCAGTCACTGCCTGACGGTAATTATGATCCTGAACATCGCCACAAGCAAAAACTCCATCTACATTTGTGTATGTAGTATCCGGTTTGGTGATGATATAACCATTGGAATCCAAATCAATATAATCTTGGAATAAACCTGTATTTGGGGTATGACCTATTGCCATAAATACTCCATCACAGGATTCTTCACTTTTATCTCCTGAAATAGTGTCTTTCAAAACTACAGCAGTAACGCCGGTTTCCTGTGTCCCATGTATATCTTCTATGATATTATTCCAATGTATATTGATTTTAGGGTGATCAAATACTCGTTTTTGCATGATTTTGGATGCCCGTAATTCATCTCGGCGATGTATTAGCCAGACTTCTGATGCAAACTTGGTTAAAAAGATAGCCTCTTCCGCTGCTGAATCTCCACCACCCACGACCATAACTTTTTTTTCTTTAAAAAAGAAACCATCGCAGGTAGCGCAAGCAGAAACGCCATACCCCATAAGTGTACTTTCGGATTTTAAACCAAGCAAACGTGCTGATGCTCCTGTTGATATAATAATCGCATCTGCGAAGTATTCATCATTTCCAGTCCATAATTTAAAAGGACGATTAGACAGATTGACCTTGTCTACTGTTTGAAAATGGCACTCAGCTCCAAACCGCTGTGCCTGTTTCCGGAACTCATCCATTAATTGTGGTCCCATTATACCATCCGGGAAACCCGGATAATTTTCCACATCGGTTGTAATCGATAATTGTCCACCAGGCTGACTTCCTTCAAAAACCAGCGGTGCTAAATTAGCCCTTGCGGCATAGACAGCTGCAGTTAATCCAGCCGGCCCGGAACCAATAATGATTACTTTTTTATGCAACTTCCCTTTTCGTAAAATGAAATGTTATTAAATAACCTGGTCCAGCAATTCTGTAATATTGTTTTTTGGCACAGCGCCGACCAGTTGATTAACGACTTTTCCTTCCTTTAATATAAGTAGAGTAGGAATGCTGCGAACACCAAACTGCATTGCTATCTGATTATGTTGATCAACATCAACCTTTCCTACTCTTACTTTACCTTTATACTCAACTGCAATCTCCTCAATGACCGGTGCAATTGATTTGCACGGTCCACACCACTCAGCCCAAAAATCCACCAATACTGGTAAATCAGATTGCAATACATCTGAGTCAAAACTTCCAACCGTAAATTCAAATACATGTTCAGACATTTATCCTCCAAAAACTTTAAAATTTAACTTTCAAAGTTAGGGTAACAGTTTTATTCACCGGAATGGGTTTTTCTATTTTCCTTGTGGTTTATTGCACTGTTAGAAATCCCGGGACCATATCCATGGGCAGTTTCAAGTAATGTGCATTAATATTGATTGTATTATCAATACCAAGGGATAAAAACAGATTTTCTGGTACCTGATTCTGTTCTACCAAGAAAAATGGGAATACTTCATATTCACCTTGTGATAATTGTAATGAATCCGAATCTATTTCATACAGCCAAGTCAAAGTAGACCCAGCACTGTATTCAATCGGAACGATACTGTCATTGTATAATCGATTTATATAAATATCCCCTTCATCTTCTAGTGAGCGGAATATAACACCGGACGGCAAGTAAGTATTTTGAGCCAGCACTTTTTTATATCCTATCAAACGAGTAGTTGAATTATGCACTTCTAAATCTAATTTAATCCTTAATGTTTCGATTAACGCCGGACGAAATACACTTGGTAACAGCGTTTCAGCTGAAACTAATTTTTCCAGAGCGATCGGTTCCAATAATTCACCATCACTAGAAAAATCTATCTGCGAGTCGGAAAAATGCCCATCTGTGAAATAAATGGTTGCATGGCTGATTCTATAATTATGCAGATAAAAGTAGATTTTCAAAGGACCATTAATGTTACCAGCAGGAGTCTGAGTGCTATTTATCTCTATTAAGAATTCCTTATTACCATTTGTAACCGTATCAAGTTCCAAACCTTCGAGCCAGACATAGGCAGGTGTATTGGTGAGGTTGTCCTCTGGGTGTACGGTACCAGTGAGTCTCATTATCTTTGTAGAAGGATCATCCCAAAATGGATTGGTCGTGCACGAAAACATTAGAAATAGGAAAAAGAAAAATGTGTTATATTTTTTCATCTTCAGTTCCACGCTATTCCAAAATTCACATAGACCCGGCGGTCAAAGATTGATATTCCTTCCAAGACTTGGCTTTCCCCCTTTAGGTTGCGTCCAGAGATACCTATTGTGCCAGTAAACTTTTTAAATGGTAAATAAAGAGCAATATGACCATCCACTGCCATGTGCGGATCCAACCGATTATCGCGTAAATTTCCGTCAGGGTCAATTGTTGTTACAATTCTTGCATTTTCTTTGCGTGAACCCAGCATCACGGATAATCCTCTCCAATTAAAAGTTAAATTACTT
>JYMV01004705.1_pt1 | contig 16537 bp, 14 predicted proteins | sample 338911 | NCBI WGS metagenome assembly JYMV01 (sample SAMN03354496, study PRJNA234377) | hydrothermal vent metagenome | biome: Deep sea; feature: Hydrothermal plumes at the Eastern Lau Spreading Center, Western Pacific Ocean; material: Seawater | place: Tonga | collected 2009 | depth 2000 m m
AATCTCGCCCGGTCCACTAAACATAATTTCGTCTACTTCTGAAAAGTGCAACTAGCCCTAACATAGAGAGTGTAGCGGCCATCCCAAAACCAGGTACTCTGCTACCACTGTATGGTTCATCTTCACCGGCCCATGGGGGGTTATCAACGGGGTCAAACTCAGGTATCCCACCATCTTCTGTTTGACATATCCACACATCTTTTGTGGTGTTGTAAGCAACCTGATTACCTTCAGTGTAGAAGGTGAGGTTCTCCCTATTATCTTGCATAACCACTTGAGTTGTGGTCGGCCAGAATTTTTGACAATACTCTAATTCGCGGCCCCCGTAATCACTAGGATATTTGATACTCGGATGGCCACCTGATACTCCATCAGGGTCAGTTAACCAAGTGCCGTTCTCATTGTGCTGATTCACCTTTCCAGGCCACAGTGATATTCTAGGAATTTGGTCGGAATCATCAGGGCAACCTATCAAAGTACATACCCATATCTCATCATCGGTGCAGACGCAGGTGTTGCAGCCGTCATCTGCCGGTTGTGTGTCACCGGGTGTGCAACTGCCATTGTCAGGCAGCGGTTTTGATGCCGTCAGGTTGGCCCAATCCACATCGTAGATTACGCTGGCGATGGTGCTGGTCCTGTCAGATGTCCACGATGAGCCATCAATATCTAGACTCGATGTCGGTTTGGTGTTGGAGAACATCACGACGATTACGGGTACATTCTCATCTCCTCCCGCATCAACCATGACCCGCTTGAAGTAGGTGGAGGAACCTGAAAATGAACCCAAGTGATTCCAGATGTCGGTGTTGGCCGCACTGACGAATACACCATGGCCGTAGTAAGAACTGTATTGCGGTGCGTCAGGGTTTGAGATGAAGTACTCGAACGTGTCGTTGAAGGCGGTTGTAGTGAGAGTCCCGTCGATGTGCGCAAGGAACCGAGCATAGTCTCCCGCGGTGGCAATCCAACCACCCCCTCCATCCTTCTCCTCTATCACGAAGTTGCCACAGTCAGGGTCCTTCTCGGACGCGAAGATGGGCTCACCGGTCTGACTGTCCGTTCCGGATGGGAAATGGCAGGGGCTGAAATCATTCTCGTAGTCGTAGTAGGTGACCTCATTCTCAGCTCTCTGGTCGGGCATCGTCATTCCGATCGACATGCTGTTGATTCCCATCGGCGTCAGCACATTCTCGAGGATGTAGGCTTCGTATCCCATGCCGGACTGTGCCTCAATAATCTGCCCAAGGATTTGGTAGCCGATGTTGGAGTATACGTAGTCGCTTCCGGGTTCGTAATCGAGTGGGCGGCGTAGCCACTCAGAGAGGATTCTCTCCATCGAGACGGGAGCGAGGTTCCCATCATCGTAGTCTGTGTTCAGTCCGTCTATATTGAGGCAGTCGTCATTCCTGCTCTCCCACGTGTTCCAGTGCCAGTAGGTAGGGTCCGAGGACGGGTCGAACCCAGCACGGTGGTTGAGCAGATGTGACACCGTGATGTCGTCAATCGAGAATGATGTGGAATGACTGGGATACTCACAACCTAACAGCTGGCTGGGTAGCAGGTCCGGAATCAGGCCGACCATCTTGTCGTCAAGCGAGATGGTCCCGTTCTGAATCAGCGTGAGGATTCCCGCAGAGGTCACCGCCTTAGACAGACTCGCGATTCTGAACTTTGAATCGTTCGTGACATTGGTGGCTGATTCGCTGTCGGCCACTCCGTATCCACTGGAGAAGACGAGCGTGCCGTTGAACATCACCGCCACTTGGGTGCCGGGAATGCTCCATCTCTCAGTCAGTTCGGTGATGGCGACGTCAAAGTCGTGAAAGTCTCCTACAACCACATCAGGCCCAGCCTGACGGCCACTGGTATCATTACCATCTGCTTGTGTGAGGGGCAGAGTGGATGATATCAGAAGCAGGGCGACTAAAACAATACTGGACCAAATACGGCTATTCATGATACTTCAGATGAGCAATAGGACATGAAACCTACTCAAAGAAGTGTTAATTTAGAGAAATGAGAAATTTTCTTCACTTTTTTTATTTCTTGCTCATCCGTTGTATTGAAGTTTAGAATCCATCCCACGCCAAAGTAGGGAGGGGTGGCATGAGATTTGGAATGGCAGTAACTCTCTCCCTACTAATGATGTTAACAGCATTTTCAGGCTGTTTTGGAACCAAGGATTCCGATTCTGTAAAAGAAGATACACCGTTCACATTTGACAAAGATATTCCTGCAACAACTTGGTATCATTACGCCGGGGGAATTGACGCTCTGAATTCATCAGCGGTTGCTGATGCAAACATTACTGCAAACCTTACGAGTTTCAACACCCCATTTTGGGCAAACGGAAGTTATTACGGAATTGGCATGACCACTTTCGAGCCTACTATGGGGATCACCTCTGACAATAATATCTACATGACAAGTTGGGGTAATGGACCTGCTGGCTCAACTGCTATAGTTCAATGCACTGGACTGATAGGAATGACCGAATTATCAGAATATTCGTGCGCAAATGTGTACGACCCTATTGCCCCTGTGGCAAACTCAAATGACCCATATGTGTACATTGACCCGTGGACTGACCGCATCATGAAGTTCGACATGCACGCTCTATTGGGAATGACTGTTGAATGGTCTGACAATGAGGGCGCTTCATGGTCTGCACCGACAGTTGCAACGTCCTATTCCGTTCAGGACCACCAAACTATTGCTTCAGCACCCTATCCCGCTGCATTACACCAAACAACCTGGGTATTCTGCATCAATGGAAACTGGGAAGCCCCACTGTGCTCAACGAGTTTTGATGGTGGCAATACATGGAGTCCAGAAGTACCTGGAGCCCCGCTGGGTTGTGGTAGTGGAGGATTGTCTGCTCACTTAGAAGGTGCTGATGATGGGAACTTCTACCGCGGCAATCCAAGTTGTGATTCTCAAGGATATGCGATTTACAAGAGCGATGATGGTGGATACACATGGAGTGAGCATGTGCTTCCAACTGAAGAAAGTGGTAAGGCCACCACTTGGAATGCTGAGGAAGCACAAGTTGGAGTTGATGAAGAGTCAAACGTCTACGCGATGTGGATGGGTGCTGATAATATGCCATACTTTGCTTATTCACGTGACCAAGCTGAAACTTGGTCAGATGCAATGATGATTGCACCTCCAGCCGGACTTTCTGGAACCGGATTCCCAGTTGTCACGGCTGGCTCCGAAGGCCGCGTAGCCTTCGGCTATGTTGGAGTCATATCAAATGGAAGTGGAACTGAGGCTTGGCATGGTTACATCACAACAGTTACTGATGCGTTCAGTGATAACCCGCTATTCACCACTGTCCAAATCACCGAAGAAAATGATCCAATTGATGACTTGGATGATTGTGGCTACAATCGATGCGGTGGACTTGGTGATTTCTTGGACATGCGAATCGATGTCCAAGGCAGAGTGTGGTTCGCACTCTCCCACAACATTGCAGGTGACATAGGAATTTTCGCCTCACTTACCGAAGGACCTACTCTTCGTGGAACACTAGAACCACTACCGCCAATTCCTGCGGGTGGTCCCTCAACCGTTGGACTATGAACTAGAATAGGATTTTCTGCTCAAATAAAACATCCTGTAGAAAAGAAATACCCGCTCAGTTCGCCCATCAATCGTCAAGTTGGTAACAGCAGTCGGCCACAAGTCTTCATCATCGCAGGTAGTTGTCCCAGAAGCACCCTGCTCATCTCCTTTGCCCTAAAATACAAAGGCTTGGCAAGTGATTGATAAGGGGCGAGGTTGATGTGACTCGCCTCTTCTGGCCATAGTATGCAGCCCTCAAATGGCGGATACCCATTAACTGGGACCAGCCATCCTTCAGCAGCAGTTAGGCCTCTGCAAATACCGATTCAAGCACAACATGCAGTTGGGGCGGCCCCGCCTGGTTACACATACATCATGCCAGAAGTCAATCCTCTTTCTCCACCTCCTACAGACCTACAACTCATCAGAGTTAGTAAACCATGGAAAATATATGGCCGGATGCTCGGCACTGTGATAGTTGCTACTTTCCTTGCCCAACTAATTTTTTTGATACCGTATGGGGTTGCCTTAAATGACCCATTCATGTCAATTTGCGGAGGTATATGTGCCGCTCCTTTCGTGTTTCTTCTAACATTTTTCAGACGACCGAAACTAGTCCACCTTCAACGAGCAGTTCCTGATGAACTTGGCACAAATGTACATCGGTTAGCGATGGGTGGCTCCCTCCAAACACCGGCAAAAACTCGCTTTGCTCATCACATAGTAAGGGACGACTCACTTCTTGACACACCGCCAAGTAAGACTGCTTGGATGGTGTTCGCAGGACTTCTAGTTATCACAACATTTCTCACTGGACTTTACTTCACATCTGAGGCTGGTGCTATTGTAGCAATATTGTTATTCATTATCATTGGTATTCCAGCTTGGTTACTTGGATTCTCAATCCCAGTCGTTGCATGGTGGTCTTGGTGTACAAGACGTCTAGGACTTCATACACGGCAGCGTGAAGCGGAATCATGGCTAGTAGCAGGAATGCTTTCAGCGATTCCAGCGCTAACAATCAACTCAATGCTATTCCCAATTATTGCAGGGGTTTTCTTTTCAGATAATGTCGTTCAATTACTCATGCCGGTGATATCTGCACCATTCGGTGAAGAAATATGCAAAGGCCTATTTGTGCTCGCATTCGCCTCATCTATAGATTCACCGAAGCGGGGTTTCCAGATTGGGTTCACTGTTGGCCTTGGATTTGCTATGCTTGAAAACCTAATCTACATTCTATCGTCTACATTTGGTGGACCAATTGCATTCACACTAACTGCGCTTGTACGCGGAATAGGTTCTATTCCAGGTCACGCGTTTTGGACAGGACTTACAGGCACTGGCCTAGGCTGGTTCTTAATGAAAAGAAAGGCAAGGGATAGACAGAACATGCAAATTCCAGAGAATATATCTGAACCTTCTGAGGATCAGCAACTTGAGTGGAAGCTTCTTGACCCAAAGAGTGGAGAATTTGTCGGTTCAGATACCTCAGAACAAGCTGTAGTTGCACCAGCAACTGAATTACTAGGGGAATTCCGTTTACCTCTTCTTGAACCATATACCGTAAAGCATAGTGAAGCAAGGATACCTATTCCTAAACACCCGTTAATTGGTTTAGCACTAGCGATTGCAGGACATGCATTTTGGAATGGTACATTAACCGTCATTGAATTAATTGGAATTGCAGCTGATTTGAGCGATGGGCAGATATTCGCCCTTTCTCTACTGTGGTCTGGGCTACTCGTATGTGGTGTACTATTGCTTGGAAGAGAAATCATCCGCTCAGTCATCGCTTCTCCGGATTCAGTTTGAATGCCGCGTGGCGTACACTAACTTTCGCGCGAACGCGCGGCTCTAGGTTTATTCAGTAGTCACATTCTTGAACTAAACCCGTCGGCTGTGGTTTTAATTGAGGAGGCGGTATTGTTGGTAATTGAATACTTACTTGGCGAGGTTGAAATCGCAGCCTCTGACATCTCCGAGATTGTTGGCGGCCTTGATAATACCAATCTAATCATTTCAATTTCACTCATTGTTTTACTGACTGTCGTATCAAAGGTGCGGAACATCTTGGATGGCCCAGGTATTGCAACTGCAATCATTCTTGGTACAATCGTCGGTGTCTTTGGTCACTGGACTTGGTTAGTCATTCTACTTGGGTTCCTTTCAGCCGGTTCTGCAGCTACCAATTGGAAATGGGAGGAGAAATTAGCAAAGGGATTTGCTGAATCAGAGGATGGGCATCGAGAATGGTCCAATGTTGTTGCAAACGGTGGAGTCCCAGGAGTTATCGCAATCATTGCTTTCTACAACCAATCATGGGACTCTATGCTACCGATTTATGGTGCGGCAATTGCTGTTGCAGCAGCAGACACATTTGCTAGCGAATTTGGATGCTTAGACCCACGGGTCCGAATGATTACTACAATGAAGAGTTGTGAGCCCGGTGTAAACGGAGGCTGGAGTCCTAATGGTCAGTTAGCAGCATTTCTAGGTGCTCTAATTATCGCAATTCTAACTTGGTCCTTAGGATGGGTTCTACAAGGTGGGAGTACAACTGGAGCGATTCCTTTCGTCGCCGTAGTAACCCTTGTAGGTTGGCTCGGATGTCAAATTGACAGTGTGCTAGGTGCTACACTTGAAAATCGGGGTCTAATCGGTAAAGGGCAAGTTAACGCTATTTCAATTGCTTGTGGTTCAATCATCGCTTGGCAGTTGTTCTTCACTCTTGGCTGGCCTGCTTGAATTTTTACAGTCTAAACTCATCTTGACAGAAAAGCGCACCCTAGGGTGCGGGCAGGTTGAAGAGAGAGAGCACGCCACGCCGAACCAATGACTGCAGTTCAACCTGCAAGCCGCTTTAGCAGCGTATTGATTGTGCTTGCACTGATTGCAGTCACACTGTCTGCGGTATCACCCGCTCCAGCAAGTGCCCAAGAACCGGGTCAATACATTCCGACTGGACCGGGACTAAATTGGACAATGCCCGACACTCACATGCTTTTTGTCAACGGAACTGAAGGACAAGACAACCCTGTCAATTTGAATCGCGAGTACCCATATTTCACTGGAGAGCCACTTTTCCGAACCTTCAACCTTGGCACGACAACTGTAATTGAAGTAGAGTCAGAACCAGCAGTTGAAACAGTTGTACTTTCAGGCGAAGCTGATGTTTTTGTTTACTCATCACTTGTCTCAGATACGCCTGGTTGTCTCCTTGAATCGATTGTACCTGGTGCTGGGGCAACCTCATTCACAATTTGGCTGGATGTTGGTACAACAACAGTAATTGACGGTGAAGAGACAGATTCTGAGGTAATGCAAGACGGCTGGGAACAGCCTACTGAATTTCATGTCAATAGCACTTACAGCAATGTCACACTTGGAGAAGGGGATGTTGTCACACTAACAATCCAAGTCACTCATGGCTGCTCATCCTCCCAAGGGAGAGTGTACTGGGATGCTTACCAATCTGCTACAAGGGCTGTACTTTCGGGTGAAATGTTACAACCCGAATTGGAAGTAAACGCTGATGCAAATGGCATGGTGCGAATTGAGTTCACACCAATTAGCCCATGGGGGGGTGAGGATTATAGTTGGCAATTCATCGATATTGTTGGCCCACTTGGTGGTTGGGAAGAAGCACGACATCTCACAACTAAACCCGCTGAAGATAGTCATGTTGAACATTTTGAGATACCTCATGGGAGCAGATTAGTGGAAGCAAATCGTACTGCATTAGTTTGGGTATCAAATGCTACGCTAGAACCAGGAAAATACATGGTTGACTCTTGTTTTATTCTAACGGCTGGTGATTATAATGAAGATTGTGATTCGGAAGATTCAGACCACATAGTTGCTGTTTATAGGTTTGAAGTGACATCTCAAGACAATGCAATCGCTGGCTCTGGTTGGTTTTGGCTGGTCTCAATTTCAACTTTGTTGGGATATCTTGGAATGCGTCTGAAAAGTGGATTGTTACCTTGGCCCACACTAGTTCTCTTACTTGTTCTAGCACTTTCTTCAATGGCTCCTGCTGCTACTTTGCCTTCACTAGAGTTTGGCGCTACAAGAGATGATTCATCTGCCCCAACCTTTTCTCTCCTTCAACATCCCTCTACTGGTGAAGAATCAGTTTCCCTAAGCGACCTATTGTCTGGTCATGATGCTGTTGTGTTGGGTGTATTCACCTCAGGCTCTCCTAATGCCGAGCAACAAAAAAGGGATTTCGACAATGCTAGTGAACGACTCGGAGATTCTGTTGCTTTCGCACAGATAGCGACAGGTGAAGGTGTACAACCTACCGACCTTGACTATTACGCCGATTTACTCAATAGAAGTTGGCCGCTACTAATTGATGAATCAAAAGGTGAGGTCGCAAATCAATTACCTTCTGGAATTGCTGATGGCGTTATTATTATTGATTCAGCAGGATTCATTTCAACTTCATCTTCAGGATCAATGTCAGACCAAAGAATTGTTGAATCGGTTGAAAAGAGCATGAAAGGTTCAGACCAGTCAATGCTCAATCTATTCAATCTCCTGATTCCAACACTCATTGCATTACCACTTCTCATTCTTGCATTCCCAAGAAAGCGTATGGATGTTCCAGATACCCCTCTTCCTCCTTTCGCTGGAGTTGGTGGCACAGTTATGGCGGCAAGCATAGGGTTTGCAATTTGGAGCATACCGGTTGCAATTCTCTCACTTGTTGCCGGTGGAATCTGGCCGTTTGTAGAACTTGCATTAGTAATATGGCTTGCTTGGCAAGGCCTTAGTCTAGCGATTCACAGCGAAGTACACGAAGTAAATTTCATCGCTTCAGAAGTGCATAAAAGAATGCCTGAGTCTTACCGTGAATGGAGATTAGGGCCAGACTTTACGAGAGATGTGTTGCTAGGTCACTGGCTTGCTTGGCTATCATGGTTAGCATATCCGCTGATGATTCCTCAAGGTATTGGTTCAGTTGCTGCAGCTTCTCTTACTGGCCTAGTTATGTCCCCTGTGATGTTGGTTTTCCATTGCCTAGTTGCTGGTTTTGTGGTGCTAATTCTTCGCGGAATTGCATCCATCGGCGGCCCATTTTCAAGACTACTTGGTTACCTTGGACATACTGAGAGTCCACGCTTGTGGGGTTGTTTGCTAATTGGTATGGCTGTCTGGTGGTTCGTTTGGTTGTTGATAGGGCCTATAGGAAATGCACTTCTCACTTGAGAGTTATTTTTTCTGAAAATAAGTGTTTTCAAAATAGATACTTCGCGCCTACGCGAGCGTGGGGAGTTAGATAGAACTGTAATTGAAGTGAATTTAGCCGATATTATCAAGAACCCTGAAATTTAGGCTAGCGGTTAATGTTGACAAAATCAATTGTTTGGAGCCCTAGTAGAGTACGAATGCTGAATGAATGCCCCCGAAGGTATGTCCACTTTCATGTGGTAGGAAGTGGTGGATGGCCAGGTGGACCACGATCTAAAGTTCCAAAGGTGGCCCACGCGTGGCAACTTGGAAACAGAAGAAATCAAAATGATTTGATGTTACGTGCGGTGGGTGACGGTGTCAAAGATTGGGTCTTAATGAAATACCGCGGTGAGGAATGGTCAGAAGTTCAAGCGAAAAATGAGATGACTGCGCGACTTAGGAATAATCTGAAAAATAGTAGTGGAGAAATTGATGATGGCCTTGTCAACAAAATGATTAGTGAGGGGTTCCCTCGAATCTCAGCCCTAGATAGAGCACCACTACTGTCTCAACTTAGCGGGAAACATGTAGATGAGTGGATGCCTCTTAATCGCTTAGAAGCGCACTGGGTGGGAAATTCTAGAGTGTATACCGTTCCAGATCTGATTGCAAGAATTGGAGAGAAATGGCACTTAGTGCGTCTTTCATCCCAAATGTGGAGTCGTGTGCCTTCTGAAATTCAACAATTAGAATTGGGTGTAATGTTGAAGTGGGCTCTTGAAGAACCAAGTCTGCCAGATTCAGTTGAGCAATTTGTAATCCACCGAATCGGTTGGGTAAACCACCGTTGGCTTGGATGGAGAAAACATGGGAGTGCTGTTTGGAAAGATGCTAGCCAAGTGATGTTAGCACATGATCTCAAGGAATTGCGATTCATTCACTCAGCAAATCGAGAAGATGTCGATTTGGATAAACTAGCAGCGAATGGTACAAAGAAAAATTGTAAAAATTGTGGTTTTCGTAATGAGTGCCCGTCATCTGCTACTCTTCTTTGAAAAATCAAGAGGATCTCTGAACACAAGGGTAGCGTCTATTTCGGCCCACTGAAAGCCCATTCATTCACCAATTCTGAAGCAATGGGTGTTATGCGCTAACCCTTTACTTCAATGTTAAACAATCTGAATAGGGTTACAAATCATTGTGGATTGTCCAAACATAATATCCTGCGCAACAATGAATAACAAAACCAATTATTGACCATCATGCGTAAGGAAGTGTTAGCGCCCCTCATCGTTTTGCTAATGTTAGCAGCGGTGGGTGGATATATGATAATGAATAATGTTGTAACTGTACCAAATGATACAGATAACGGTGATGGGACGATTGGAATGTCTATTATGTCCAAACAAATTCTGATTTGCCTGAATGTGATTCTGCAACACAAGGGAGGCTGTACTATGTCGCTTCCACTTCAGGATTTGAGGCGTGTACATTCGTTGGTTGGACGTCTGTTGATTTGACTGGCCCTGATGGTGAAATAGGACTCCCTGGTTCTGATGGAGCAGACGGTGCTGATGGAGCAGACGGGATTGATGGTACCAACGGAACGAATGGTATTGACGGAGTTGATGGCACCAATGGAACGAATGGGTTTGACGGAGTTGATGGAGCGGATGGACAAAATGGACAAGATGGTGACGATGCAGATTTGGTCTACATTTCTTCTTTGGAAGAAAGAATCGCCAGTCTTGAATCTGATTTGGTCAATGCAACAACTTGTCAACTAGTCGCTTGGGGTAAGTGCCCTAATGAAATTCTATCCAGTTTTAATAATCGTGCTGATTTTTCAGGAATGTCACTGGTAGGAATTGATTTGAGGGGTGCGGATCTAAGATACGCTAATCTGAGTAATGCAGACCTATCCTACGCTGACCTTTCCAATGCGGATCTAAGATACGCTGATTTGAGTAATGCAGACCTCTACAGGGCAGACTTGATCCGTGCGCGTCTTGCCGCCGCCGACCTTACCAATGCGTATCTTAGGAACGCCGACCTGACCAATGCGTATCTTAGTAACGCCGACCTTAGCAATGCGGACCTCAGATACGCCGACCTTAGCAATGCGAACCTCAATTACTCCGACCTTAGCAATGCGGAACTCCACAGAGCCGACCTTAGCAATGCGTACCTCAGATACGCCGACCTGACCAATGCGCACCTCAATTACTCCGACCTCAGCAATGCGAACCTCTATCAAGCCGTCCTTACCAATGCGGACCTCAGATACGCCGACCTGACCAATGCGTATTTCGGAAACGTCTTTCTGACCAATGCGGACCTCAGATACGCCGACTTGACCGATGCGAGCTTTTACCTCGCCTTCCTGAATGGCGCGGACCTCTATGCCGCCGACTGTACCGATGCGTACTTCAGCTACGCTGCAATCAGCGGTGCGAACTTTAACTCGACCGACCTGAAGTTCGCTGATTTTACCGGTGCTACCGGTACTACCGGTGCTACATTCTCCAATTCATATTGGCACCAAACTGAATGGACTGATGGAGTCAAGTACGACTCGAATCAAGGATGATAAATTCATTACAACGGCACGTTGGGGTTTAGACCCTTATGAACGCCTGAAGTAAAGGGCCCCCATTCATTCATTTTGAATAAAAGGGCACCCTATCATTCGGTCTCATCAGTGTATTCAGTGATCCGAATCCCGAGATTTCCTCGACGTGCCTTACGCTGCATAATCCGGTCCATTTTCTGATGAAAAACTGCTTCTAAATCAACTTCCATCGCCAATGCATTGCCAAGTGTCAGAATAAACACATCTGCCAACTCTTCTGCAGCTTCTTCCGCCGGCTTACGCTTTGTTATCGCCGCCGACAACTCCCCTAACTCTTCAATCATTAGAGCAAGGCGGTAACCCATATCGTGACCATTATTTTCTGGACTGGCAAAATCATGTTTAGCATGGAATTTAGCAACCCTGCACATCATCGTCTCCCACGACCCATCCGGTGAGCCAGTTTCTTCCAACCCTTCCTGATTTGGGTGTGCCATCCACTCATTCACGTCACGTGCGCGCTCGCTCATACCCAACCCTCCTTGTGGTCGGGTGAAAATCATTCGTGTGCGATAAGGGAGGTCAAACACTGCCAGATTATGCCACGCATATCGGCCGCTTTAGCCTCAACAGAGTCGTGGTCTATGGCAGCATTAGCGTCCCCTGGAGTCTTTCCAGCGGCCCAGTTACTTGAGGCAATTAACCCAACATGAGGGATTCCAGTTTCAGCAATTAATCTAGCCTCTGGAGATATTGTCATACTTGCTGCTGTAGCACCTAAGCGGGAGAAAGCCTCAATTTCTGCAGGTGTCTCAAACTGTGGCCCGTTCACATGTGAAACCACATGGTCAAGGGTAAGTTCATCGTCACTTTGCGCACTAAGAATTGGTCGTAAAAGGTCACGGAGGTCACTAGGATAGTGGTGTGTCATGTCTGCGTGGTGTGCATCTTCTTCTGAGAAAGTCACAGGCATACTCACTAAATCAAGCGTGTGTTCTGCCATTCCAACTATACCTGGAGGGAAATGTGGGTCAATCGCTCCCACTGATTGGATTGAAACGATTACATCGGGATTACAGGCTTGTGCCGCCTTCACATTTGCGTGATAATTAATCAAGTGAGGCGGCGTTGTTTTGCCATCTCCGTGATGACGGTGAACGATGAAAATCTTGACTTCACTCAACTCAGACTGTCCGTTGAGAGTCATTACCTCAAGAGGCACATCACCGTAATCAGTTTGGGCAACTAGTGAATCAGTCGTTGATACTGAATAACCTGTGTTACCAAAATCAGCATCAGCAACCAGTTGCTTCATGCCAGTACCGCCGATAACGGCGATACGTTTCATCCAACATCACCTCACTCGCTAAGTCTTGCAATTAGGTCTGCTTTCTTTCCACCAACAGGCTTTCCTGCTGCCTTGAGGAGTTCTTTGAGTTCTGGTACCTTTAGAGATGAAAGGTCTTGTTCATCAGCACTATCATCGGAATCATCGCTTGAGTCCTCAGGCTCTGCTTCGGCCTCTGAATCTTCAGCAGGCTCTGAATCATCGGAATCCTCTGAGGATTCATCTTCATCTTCTGAACTGTCATCATCGTCTTCACCAGCCAGTGCCTTCTCAAGAGCCGCTTCCTTCTTGGCTGCTTTTTCGGCATTCTCGCGCTTTTCTTCTTCATGAATCTCATCAAGAGTTGGTCCATCTTCAACAATTACTCCAGATTGAACTAACTGTACCTTGCGAATCATTACGGTTCGTGTTGGTTGAATAGTCTTGATTGCATCAACAAGTGAGGTTTCAACGGCTCCACTTAGAAGAGAATTCTGAACTTCTAACCAAGTAGAACGAGCAGTAAACTGAAGCAAAGTGTCTCGCATCAATTTTCGCATCTGACTTTTCTGACTTGTCTTGATGCGATTGGTTGCAACTACAACTGGTTTTACTCGAATGTAATATCCATCAGCAGTTACGCAATCGACTACATCATCCACCTTTCCACTCATTCTGCGGATTTGACGGCGGACGTAATCACTCTGTAGTGCATGTCCAATATACTCGGTTAGAGCATCTTCGCCACGAGTGTCAATAACACGGAATCTGAGCTTGACGTGCATCTTTGAAAAATCGCCATCAACATCATTTTGGGTAGTTTCATAGATTCTACCAATCAAATGTTCTGGGGTTTCGCCAAGTGTTTCTCCAATGACCTTGAATTGCCAAGGCTGTCGAGGTGCACGGATGGTGAACCACCGCTTTGACTTCCACTTATCTCTCTGTTTTCTCGCTGCTGCGCGTGCTTTTGCTCCTTTTGCGGCCATTATCAAACACCTGTGGTCTTACGGGGGCTACCCCATTAGCGTCCCGCCGACTTTCAAGCAGTATTTGAACGGGCCGGCTCACCCCTAAGGTGGGAAAATAAGTATCCATTCAGGAGATGGACTATTTCCTGATAAAAATCCTTAGTATCGACTTTCAATCAATATTTGCAATATAGGCCGGCATTGTCATTTATCGTATCGCGCCGGCCAAACACAATGGCACTTCCTATCCACCGCCTCGAGTGGACAGTTCACGCATCCGGTGTTAGCGATATTGATGTAATTGCAGACTCATTATCTTGGTTAATTGGCGATGAGGAATTCGTTGAAGTTGAAAAAACCCAATCATACCACAATACACCGATGTACATCGTTCACGCTGAGGCAAAGAAACGGTCTGATGCCCGCCGATCTCTACCACGTTTAGGCAAATCATTACTTGACGAACTCTCAACAAGTATTGAAGGTCGAATTGATGAAGAAAACTGGCTACATCTGAGACTAAAGTTAGACGAACTTGTATGTGGGAACCCTACCCTAACTAGCCCTCACAACCCCTGTGAGAGTGTAAAAGGAAGAATGAAACTTGAGGTTTATCCAGGGGACATTGTAGAAGAAGTGGCACACCGATTATTGACTGAAGCGTCTGAAATCGCAACGCGAAAAGGTCTACCCGAAATCTCTAACTCAGACGATGCTAATGATTAACTTCATAGAAGAGTGGCCTGCACCATAGGTTGAGAGGAATTACGATGACTCACGTAGTAACCACCGCATGCGTTGACGCGAAGTACCAAGAATGTGTGGCAGTTTGCCCTGTTGAAGCATTTAGAGAAGCCGAAACTTACCTTGTAATCGACGCTGATGAGTGCATTGATTGTGGTGCTTGTATTCCAGAATGTCCTGTTGAAGCAATTTTTGCTGACACAGATGTTCCTGCTGAAGAAGAGGCTTGGATTGACCGCAATGAAACCGAAGCGCTTGATTTGCCAATCGCTGAAGGCGATTCACCAGTTCTTGCTTGATGCGAAAACTGATCCTATCAATATCTCCTGCCATCCTACAATGGCCGCCCAAAACTAGTTGCTTCATTGGGTGGTGTAATCTAGCAAAGCGGGGGCTAAATAAGTGTGGAAATGACCAAGTTTTGGCAAGAATATGAGCATGATGAGCCCTTTTGGAATCCTCAGGTGAAGGCTGCGAGCGGACTAACCATCACATTTCTTTTGGGTGCGGCAATAATCTCACTTTCTAGTGGTAACGACTGGTTCTTCGTGAACGCGATAATGATGGGTGTCGTGTTTGTCATTCTTGGCTACATCCATCATCATGTGAGATTGAACAATGCCACAATTTGGGCGCTTTCAGGTTGGTGCGTATTGCACATGGCAGGGGGACTAATTCCGGTTCCTGCAACATGGCCGATTGAAGGTGACATCCAAGTTCTCTATAGTTGGTGGTTGATTCCTGATTATCTGAAGTACGACAATATTGTGCACGCTTACGGTTTTGGCGTCACGACCTGAGTCTGTTGGCAAGCGCTAGCGGTGGGATTCAAGAGAGCAGGCGCGACCCTACACCCTACTTTCGGAATGTTGCTACTGTGATGGGATTGCAAATGAATGGGAGCCATGTTCAAGAGATTTGTTAGAGAGTATGGATACAATGATGTTCGCGCTAATAACTGATGCACAATACAAGTTGCCGCAGAACGCTCCTGATGGCGTTTATTCACCTGCAACTGAGTAGAACTATGGTATTATCAATGGGTCAAGGTTCTTGACTCACAAGGGTCCGCGCCAAGACACCATCCTTTGAGACGGCAAAAGCGTCAAAACCTCGCTGCCATTGTGAGAAGTCATGCGTAAGGAAGTGATTGGAGCCGGCCTCGTTTTACTAATGTTATTGGCAGCGGGTGGGTATCTGATGCTGAACAACGATGGAAACGACCCAAATTCACCCGGTGATGGTGATGGAACTGGTGACAATAACAACCAAATTGGTAACGAATGGGACGTCTACTATGTCCAATCCGGAGATGACCTGCCATTGTGCAATTCTGACACCAATGGTCGACTCTATTATGTTGAAGCTGATGCTGGATTCCAGACCTGCACAAGTATCGGTTGGACCTTTGTTGACCTGACTGGTCCTGCGGGCGCTGACGGCTCTGATGGCGCAGATGGCGTGAACGGAACCGAAGGTCAAGATGGCATGGATGGAAATGATGGGATTGGTGGTCTCACAGCCCTCGCAATCACCACCCCAGAACCTTCAGGCGCAAACTGCGTAAATGGCGGAGTGAAAATTGATGTCGGACTTGATGATGACGAAAGCGGCTCGCTTGAAGCCAGCGAAATTGACTACTCCACATTCGTCTGTGACGGTGCAAGTGGCCAAGACGGTGTGGATGGTGAGGACGGTACGACTGGCCAAGATGGTACGAACGGAACTGACGGAACCAACGGAAGTGGATCACCAAACACCATGCTGACCAGCATTTCATCTCCTGCGGCATCATTGGAATGCGACGCTGGTGGGCGGGTTATGATGCAAGGTCTTGACAACGGAGATGGTGGCGGAACCACCCAGAACGGTATTCTTGAATCTGGCGAAGTTGACTACACAACCACCTATTGTAGCAAGTATGTTGTCAGAATGGTGGATGATATCTACGGCGGGACATACAGCAGTAACCTCGGATCTTACATGGAAATATTAGTCGGTGATACACTCTACTTCAGTGCGTATGACGGAAGCAGCAACGTTGAACTGTGGGCGCATGATACCTCAACCTCCTCAACCTGGCAAGTGGTTGATATCTACAGCGGGGCAGGCGGCAGTAACCCCGGATATAGCATGGCGATATTAGTCGGTGACACGCTATACTTCAGTGCG
>JYMV01044554.1_pt1 | contig 16533 bp, 24 predicted proteins | sample 338911 | NCBI WGS metagenome assembly JYMV01 (sample SAMN03354496, study PRJNA234377) | hydrothermal vent metagenome | biome: Deep sea; feature: Hydrothermal plumes at the Eastern Lau Spreading Center, Western Pacific Ocean; material: Seawater | place: Tonga | collected 2009 | depth 2000 m m
TCTTCTAGTACTTCTTCAACGTATAGCAAATGCCATAAAAGATAGAAATGTCCTTTCTCTACTTCGTTTTTTGCATCCTTCATGAATTCAGTAATGCTTGCATCTACGGTATGTGTCGCGAATCCTTCAAGGGGCGCACTTGATTGTTGAGTTAGAAGTGCACGTCCCTCTTCACTATAATCTAAGAGAGTTGCTTCTTTAGATGTCAATTTTGTTCTTGCTTTTTTATTACCCTTAAGAAATGGTGGGTAATTATGAAATAACCTACGTGGAAGACCAAAGAGAGGTGAGGGAGAGATTTGAACTCTCGACTTCGGGCTTTGCAGGCCCACGCACTACCGGACTGTACTACCTCACCACTGTAAAAAAAAACACAAAATCAACAATTAACTCTTTAGATTAATACTTGTTGAATTGCTTAGAAGCTAGTTTAACATCATCTGCCTTTACAGTTTTCCTGCCAGCATGGTTTGACATGGCTACAGCATTTTTGGCAATTGATTCGGCTATTTCCTCCATAACCCTTCTAAGCTCATTAGCTGATTCATCACTTACTCGTTCGGCACCAGATTTTTTTAAAATGCGGTACATCGCTGATAACCCTAGTTCTGATGCCTTCATGGTTTTTTTTATTAAATGTACGATAAAAGATCATTAGTAAAAAAATTCCAATACAAGTATGATTAAAACAGACTATTTTAGGCAGCCAAAGTTATGTGTCATATGACTTGGCTTTATGATGCTCATATTCACCTTTCTGACACTGAATATGAAAATGATATCCCACAAATTCTTAACTGCATGAAAAAACTTCGTATCAAAGCATGCTGTGTTTCGATGGATTATTCTTCCTCAAAAAAAACCCTTGAACTTGGAAAAAAAAGCGACTTTATTTTACCTTTCATAGGCATACATCCGGAAAAAGCACAGGATGACACTGAATCTGTTTTCAAACTAATTGATGAAAATAATAAAAAAATTTCAGGGATAGGTGAGATTGGATTAGATCACACCTATTCAAACTCAGATGAAGAGTTATTAAAACAAAAAGAAGTTTTTAGAACTCAGCTTTCTTTCGCAGAAAAATTTAGAAAACCGGTTTCAATTCATTCTAGAAATACACTTGATGAGATACTCGAAATCTTACCATCATATAATATTCCGACCATTTTATTGCATTGGTTTGATGGAAGCAAAAAACAACTACAAAACGCAATGGGTTTAGACTGTTATGTTTCCTTTGGTCCAGTAATGGTTTACTCAAAAGATAAGCAAGTGTTACTGTCAAAAGCAAATAAAGATAGAATTCTTGTAGAGACTGATGGACCGGTAAGATTCTCTCGGTGTTTTAGTAACAGAACAGCTCAGATCAGCTTTATTCCGAGTGTGGTATTCTGCGCATCTAAGGTTTTAGATACTAATTATGAAAATATGTGTATAATGTTAGAACAAAATTCACAAAGATTTCTTATTCTATAGATATAAAAAACCCACAAAATTTCTCAGTTCAGTGGATAGAATAAAACGAATTTCAATGATAGTCTTAAAAGACAACAAAGCCAAATTTGGCATTGATTTTAACGAAAATAAAAACGTCCTTGACAGTTTATCTACAATCACTTCTAAATCACTTAGAAACAAGGTGGCAGGATATATCACAAGATTACTCAAGAACGAATCAATCGAATTGGAAAAAGAAGAAAATATGAAAAAGCAGGAGCAAATAGAGGAACAAAACGAACCAATAGATCTAGTTACAGAATCTGTATCTAAAGAAACTCTACAGGCTGAGACACACTGATTATCGCACTATAAGATTAATTTCGAACTAATAACTAGGCAGTGTGTTGATTACTGTAAAATTAATGGGCGGTGCCAAAAAATCATTTTCTACTGATAGCGTGACATTGAAAGAAAGCAGTATGACATTAAATGAATTAATTGATCATCTTATACAAATTAAGCCAAAGAACACCCTAGAATTTGATACAAAAAACTTACTCATAGCGGTAAATGGAATAGATTCTTCAGCTCTGCAGGGTTATAATACTAAATTGTGTGATAATGATGTAGTTAGTATTATTCCAATAATTCATGGTGGGGCACATTCTAGAATACAATTTTCAATAATGCATTCAAACGTAGAAATATTTCATATGTTAAATGATAAGAAATTTCATATTGAGTTTTTGAAAGAATTAAGGAATAATTATCCCCATCTAATTCTCCAAGCATTACATTCTCAGTTTATACTTGGAGTAAACCATGCTAAAAAAATACTTGCAATATCTCTTTATGCAAAAAAAAATAAAACTTTACTAACAAAAAAAATTGAAATTGACATATTGTTGAGATTTGCCGGCACTACGCAAATCTCTCATGCGATTAAGATTGCTGGCAGAAAACCAAATAAGGATTTTTTCATAATTGCGATAGGCAAAAAATCTACTTTAAGCAAACTTCATTCCGAACTTAAACCATCACTTAATCCAAAACAATTTTCAAAAAGTAATCATCAGTATCTGAAAAAACAATTTAAAACATCCAAAAAACAAATATCTGTAATCTCTTCAAAAAATCCATTAGAAGATATTATTGTTGAAAGAGCTGCATTACTATTCTGATTCCCGCTTTGATTTTTCTAAACTAAATATCCCATCATTCTTTAAAATTGATATACCAGTTTTATTTCCAAATATTTCAATCAATACAACCCAGTCAGGCATATCCAGTGAAACTTTGTTTGAAAATAGGCTTGCAATCTCGGTAATCATTTCCTGTGACGAGATATCTGAATTTCTCTTTTCAATTGTTATTCGATAAGAATCATTTTTCTGAATGGTGCTTTTCAGTTTTTGTATATTTTGTTTTATTTTTTCCATGTCCGTATCACATTCAAGTTGAATGGGAATTATTCTCAGGCAATATCGTACGGACCAAGGCTCATCACTTATCTTTCCTTTTACACAATCTATAATTTTTGATGTCTCTATGTTTGTATTAACAAATAAAATACCTCTCATGTCACTTTTGTAAATTTCTGGTTTCTGATCACCTGATTCATTTAATATTTTCCTTATCTCATTTTCTGTTTCTGATTCGAGATTTCTTGCACAAGTAATGAACAGATTCAATTAAGTTCTCTTATCTCCTTTTCTGAAACATTACCCTCTCTTAGAATCTTAATGCTATCTTCTACAATTTCAACAATTGTTGATTCACTTTGGCTTGGAATTATTCCTCCATCAACCAACAAGTCATATCCGATTAAATTTTTACTGCATTCATTAGGATCAGTGAATGGAGCAGTGCCAGAAATATTAGCACTTGTTCCTACCAAAAATTTACACTCTTTAAGAAATGATAAAACATATTGGTTATTAGGCACACGTACAGCAATTTTTTTATCAAGACATAGTGACTGTCGGATTTTTTCATCTTTTACTTTTAATATCAAAGTAACCTGACCAGGCCAAAATTTTTCTGCGATTTTTTCCTCTAGCGTATTGAATTCCGCAATTTTTTCTAATTCCGTTTTAGATAGACCTAGTACAGGAAACGGCTTTGTTTTTTCCCTTTTTTTGATTTCATACAAACGTAATACTGCCTTCTTATTGTACGGATCACATCCTATACCGTAAACGGTATCAGTGGGAAAAACTATAATTTTACCAGCTTTGATTTTTTTAATCACTACTTTGATATCTGAATCAGTGCATGAAACTCTCAAGTTTTAACAGTTTTTAATAAATTGATTCTAACTAAATAGTTAATCCAAAGTCTTCTGAGAAATCCCTAAAAGTTTTGTAGGCTGAAAGAAATTCTTGTCCAGACGAACTAATTTTGTATCTACAAGATCCCTTTGAATTAACTTGTTCTAAAAGACCTTGTGATACTAAGTTATTCAAAATTGTTGAAAGTCTTCCATGCGAAATATTTGCCTTTCTTATTAGATGCGTAATATTTGCACCCTCATGCTCGTCAACACTGTACATAGTTGTGTCTAAAATCTCCCCGACTATTTTGATATGTGTTCTATACGAAGGCATGATCTCTCATATTGTTATAATTTTTAGTATATCATCTAGAACAATATTTTTCAGTATACAATGAAGATAAAATATTTTGACAACCTTCACATTATTACTATTATAATCTAAAATCTATACATTTTCATCAAATGTAACCTTTCGTAGCGGAATTTTGAATATTGGAATACCTAATGAAACCAGACCACAAATTTTTATAAGAATTGAGCCTATGTACAAAACAGTTTCTGGAAATACAAATGAATACCAGCTGATAAATTCCCCAAATCCTAGAAGACCTAAGCCTATGGCAACAAAAAGTGTAGCCTTTTTTCTTCCATTAAAATATGATATCATGGTCTCTATTGAACCATATACCAACAAAATGAATGAGACAGCACGCAGTATGTGCTCAATGGAAACAAACGATACTAAAAATAATGGCATGATTCCTATTGACCTAAGATATCTTGACTTAGGAAAGAAAGTTTTGATTGTGTGAGAAAATGCAATAAACCAGTATCCTATCGTTTGAGAAGCAACACCAAGTGTTGTAATACCACGATTGATCTTTCCTGTTTGAGTAACCATGTCATCAACAATGTATCCAAGTGCTAGAATTCCAAAACCAATCCCAATAGCAAAGAAAGCTATAGTTAATCTGAATAATGTAGGACTTCCTGTATTTTTGAAACCAATATATGAAATGCATCCAATTGTAATACCAATTGCAAACCCAACTAAATTTAGAATGCTTTCATGTAAAAATTCCAATTACGCTAACTGAGTATACGTTTTAAATAAGGTTTGAGAACAAGTTTTCTTACTTTCTAATTCCATAATGTTAATCCCACTCATCTAATGTACCTGCTTTTTGACCCTCAGTACTTCCAGTATAATCTCCGAGTATGTCAGAATATGTTGAATCAGCATGTGCAAGATACTTAATATATTCACCATAACTCATCTCCAAATCACATTTTGTACAAGTAACTAAAGTAAAATCTGGAGTTAGTTCAGCAACACACTTACACTTCGGACATTTTATCTTCATATGTTATGTTCAACATATTATCTATTATTACTACTGATCTGAAAAAAATAAAAGGAGTGACAAATTAACCAAAACATGACCCGTACTTGTACCAAATGTAAAAATGAAATTCCTGATAATGAAGAATTAGAACCTGTTCCATCTTCTTATCCCTGTTGTACCAAATGCTGGGGTGAATGGAAAGAGAGCCGTGTTATGGTAATAAATGAAATGAGGTTAGATATGTCATTAAAGGATCATCGAAAACTACTAAAAAAACATGAAAAGGTGTTCGTTGGTGTATTAACTCCTGAGGGAGACATTATTGATTATTCAAACGAAGAAAATAGAAATCCAGAAGAACAACCTGCCTAAAAACCAACTATTTTTCTAGCATTTTCTGGAATCAGTAAAATTAGTTTCCTTTTTGAATCTTGATCTATATTTTTAATCGCATTTTGAATTGAGGTTGATACAATCTTCTGATTTGAGTCCTCCAAGCTCAAAAATATTTCAAGAATGCCATCTAGATTAAACGCAATTATCTTTTGGGGTGAGTTGATTATATGCTTGATATAATTTGAAAACATCGCGTTTCTATTTTCTTCAGAAACTGTGCAAAGTACTTCGAGCCATGTTTTGAACAGTTTTGAAAAATTTGGAAATGGTATAGTCGGTCCAGCTTCTAGCGCATTATTGATGATTTCTGATTTATCAGGTTCTGACATTGAGAAAAATTCCATAATTCTTTTCTTAAGAATGGGCTTCCTAAGAAAATCTGGCAGGCTTGCAAGATTTATTATTATATTTCCTGCGTAATTTGGTTCAGACAATATAACCACTGTTTGTAACATGGTATTAACCATAACTTGTTGTTGAAATAAATAGATGAAAATTGTAGCAATTTTGTATGCCCTCAACTGTAGCAGTAGGTGGCTTCTTTGGCGATGAAGGTAAGGGAAAAATTATCTCATATTTGTCAAAAAAAGATAATCCCTCAATTGTTGTTCGTGGGGGAGCTGGACCAAATGCGGGGCATACAATCAAAGATGGTAATACTACTTACAAGGTTCGCATGTTACCAAGTGGATTTCTAAACAAAAACGCCAAAGTTATGATTGGACCTGGTGTAGTTGTTAACCCTGAAATCTTTTTTAAAGAAATACAAGAATTTGGTGTTTCAGACAGGGCATTATTGGATAAGCATTGTGGAATAATAGAGCAAAATCATTTAGACCAAGATTCTAAAGGCAGACTAAAAGAAAAGATTGGAAGCACTGGTTCAGGAACTGGTCCAGCAAACGCTGAACGTGCTATGAGAACCTTGAAGATGGCAAAAGATGTTGAGTCACTCTCTTCCTACATAACAGATGTACCCGATCAAATTAATTCCGCGCTGAAAAATCAAGAAAATGTTCTAGTAGAAGGCACTCAAGGTACTCATCTTTCACTATGGCATGGCACTTACCCATATGTTACGTCTAAGGATGTGACTGCGTCAGGTATATGTGCTGATATTGGCTTGGGACCAAAAAATGTCAATGAAGTTCTAGTTGTGTTTAAAGCATACTTAACGCGTGTTGGAACTGGACCCATGCCTAATGAGCTTGATGCTAATGAAACTGAGCAGAGAGGATGGGCTGAATTCGGAACAGTCACGGGTAGACCTAGGCGTGCAGCAGAATTCAATTTTGCATTAGCATTGAGGGCAATAATGCTTAATTCTGCAACTCAAATAGCCATTACAAAATTAGATGTAAGATTTCCTGAATGTGCAGGCGTAAAATCTATTGGCGAATTGGATAACAAGGCTAAATCTTTTATAAAAAATATTGAGGACAAACTAAAAGTGCCAGTCACGCTTATTGGCACTGGTCCACTGATAGATGATGTCATAGACCTTAGGCCATAATCATTTTTTGGTTATACTTTAATTTGGTGTTTATTCTTAATTTTTTATGAATAAATTTCCAAACTATATTGAGGTAAACTCACCTTTAGAATTTTCTAGACTAGTTTGTGCGTTAGAAAGAGCTACTAGGGTATCATTTCTTCATGAGCATAAAGGAAAGAAAGTTCTTTCAGTACAAATGGACATGCTTAAAGAAAGTCCTGTCATTTACTATACTCCCATTGAAAAATTTGGCCAGTTTCTCAGCTACGGTTTCAAATCAGGCAAAGAAGAGTCTTTAATGGTAGATTCTGCTATGGATACTTCAAAGCTATTTTCACCAATTGTAAAAATTAAATCATTACCGAAATCACTTCAAGCATCACCCAATGATGTTGCTGAAAAATATCAACCAATTGAATTTGAAGACTTGGGAAGCCTAGCAAAACTTAGTTATGGTTTTGAGGAAGCACCATTTCCACTATTTACATTTCCATTTAAGGGAAAATGGTTGATTGGCGTATTTCTTAACTTCAATGAGGATGGAGATTCGTATTTCTGTTATGTATCATTAAACGAGGAACCAAATAAACCATTTTTAAGGCATACAACAACTAATGCAACACTGCCTATCTTTGTAGATAATACTGCTGAACATGGTTACTCTTACATCAAAATAGTTAAACTACACGACACACACCCATTGGTCAACTATGACCAAATTCAAAACTAGAATTCTCAAATCTTCTAAGCAAAGTAGAATTATTCTTGCTAACGATTATGATCTGAGAGATAAGAAACTTGTTCCGCATACAGTCCAAAACATCAAAACATTACACAAATATCTATGTGCGATTAAACTGAATTTCCACCTGCTTTTACCATTAGGAAAAAAAGAAATTATAAGAATCAATAAAACTGCACATCAATACGGTCTTCAAACAATTGCTGATATCAAACTAAATGATATAGGAAACACAAATGAAATAGCCACAAAGACATTATGGAATTTTGGATTCGATGCTGTTATAGTAAATCCAATTATGGGTATTGGAAGCCTAAAAAAAATTGTTACCACTGCACATAAACAGGACAAGGGTGTAATTGTATTATGTCATATGAGTGCACCTGAAGCCAAGATATCTTACGACATGAATGTAAAATCTCCAAATAATTCTAAAACTATGCCGTTATACCAATTGTTTCTAAAGTGGGCTATATCTTCCAAAGCAGATGGAATAATTGTAGGTGCAACTTTTCCAAAAATCATAAGCAAGTGCAAAAAAATTACTGGTAAAAAGTTGAGTATTTATTCACCTGGTATTGGAACACAGGGAGGAAAAATAAAAGAGACAATCGCTAATGGAAGTGATTTTTTAATTGTGGGAAGAACAATTCTTAATTCAAAGAATCCTGCAAATACAGCAAAACAATTACAGTTATCTTGCATTTAGCAAAAATTTATTCGCTTTTGTTAACACATTTTTAGCATTTTCATGTGTAATTTTTTTCAAAGCGTCATTGTATCCTAACCAAATATAATCAAGATGTTCGTTAGATAATCTTATTGTTTTTGTATCTGTCTTTGCCAGAAAAAAAATAACTTTTTTATGAATAACTTCACTTTTAAACCTAAAATCATATTCTATATATTCTTCAAAACCATCTATGAACTTAAAATCAGTAATACCAGTTTCTTCCTCTGCCTCTCTTCTAGCAGTTTCTCGTACTTGCTCATTTTTTTCGATTTTTCCTTTTACAAAATCCCAATGTTTTTGTGGATAATTTAGCAGAAGAAATTGATTTTCAGATGAAACACTTAGAAAGAAAACTATACCAGCAGATGTCTCATTTATCATAATTGAAGGGTTTGTCTAGTCCCATTATTTTATTTTCCTACACGTCTTTTTCTTTTCTGAAATGTGCGTATAGCTCGCATAAGATCAATTTTTCTGAATTCCGGCCAAAAAACATCCAGAAAAACCAATTCGCTATATGCACTTTGCCACATCAAAAACCCACTCATTCTTTTTTCACCCGAAGTTCTTAGAATCATATCAGCTGATGGTTGTGGAAGATGAGAAGTATACAGGTTTGCCTCAATCACATCTTTGTTGATGTCTTTGGCATCTAACTTTCCATCTTTTATCATATAACCAATCTTTTTAACTGCATCAACTAGTTCATTTTGACCACCATATGCAAGCGCAATATTGAGAAAATGCTTATCATAACCTTTTGTTGCATCATCTAATCTTGACAGCACATTTTTTATCGAATCTGGCAATAACTCAATTCGTCCTATTGCTTTAACTCTCATTTGGTTTTTATGAATTCTGGGATCATTGTAGAGCTTTTCCAGCCGTGTTTCAATTAACTCGTATAGATAGTCAAGTTCCTCATTTTTTCTTTCCAAGTTTTCAACTGATAGAACATATAGCGTTATGATTTTTATATCAAATTCCTCACACCAGTCAAGAAGGTTCTCAACCGCATTTGCACCATTAAAATGACCATGTTTTGGCATGATTAAATTTCGTTTTGCCCATCTACGATTACCATCTAGAACTATAGCTATATGGTTAGGTACATCTCCTTCCACAACTTCTTTTTCCAGTCTTTTAGCGTAAAATCTGTAGAGTCCAGACAAATTCAATGCTAGATTTAGTATTCCGTTAATATTCACTCACCTTTCCTATACGATTAGATTTAGAGAGACTGATATGTGTTATTGCAAAAAGATTCTATCCAACATGAAAGAAATTTTTATTATTCTAACTGTCTTTCTTTTTTCTATATCTACGGATCAAGAGAGTTGCAGATGCGGCTGTCACTCCAAAACCTATTACTAGAGGCAATAGTAAGGTGAATGAGCTTTCTCCGTAGATTAGTATATTTGTAAACTGATATACAGTTGGGTATAGAGAAACCAGGACAATCACTCTAAGAATATCACTGATATGTCTTAATTTTCTGTTTAACCAATTGTTAAACAGAATTCCTACAAATATCGTACCAATACCAATCCATAAAAATGGAATCATACCTGAAACAAATTGTCCTATAACAACATTGTTAGTAATAATATTAATAATTCCTACATCAGCGGAAAGATTTTCTGCGCCAACATTAGTTATACCAGCCGGTATTGATCCAGCTATTAAAATCAGTCCAGTGATCAACGTAAATAACCGAATAAATCCTTCCGGCGTAGGCTTTGCCCAGTTAGACCATGCTTTATCGATATCAAATGCCCTGATCAAAAATGCACCGCCAAGAATACCTACTAATACAGCAAAAATTTCAGCTGTATATCCGGTAAGTACTCCAATTCCACCAATCAATAATAAAATACCTGGTACGCCTAAAAAGAACTTTGAATATCTTGGATCGTACACTACCATTTTTAGGAATTTACCAAACACCGCATAGGAATGCTCAATCGTTCTACTAACTTTCATAACTACTCTTTGTATTGATACAACCGGAATTACGTTTTGAATAATAGGAATAACCATTTCGTCATCTTCACCATCAGAAACTATCACAGCTCCATCTGCAGAAAATTTACTTAATACTGATTTTATCTCTGAAGCAATTTTTTCGTCTCCCTGTACACTCCTAGTTTCTGCACCGGCTACTGTAATTACCTGGGCTTTGTAACCACTACTAACCAAATCTTCATATGTTTTTATTGCAGAAAATATTGCATTAGAATCTGCATCTTCAGGATCTTCAAGCGCCAATCTTTGTGCCGCTTCAATACAAGCATTTCTTCCAACCACGGGAGTTGAAATCCCAGCCTTTTTTCCTACATCATTATCCCTGTCCACACAAATAACCAGTAAATTTGTGGCAACTGAAGCCTCAATATCCCTTTGCAGTTTACTACGTGGCATTATAATACTATACAAAAATTAGTTTTTAATATTTCCCACAATTCTGAATATTATTAATAGTATTTGTGACTGTGTTTTACGGTCTTAAATTATCTGATTTTTCAATGAGGTTCAGTAACTCTGCCCTTAATTCATGTATTTTAGAAATTATTTCATTAACAGAATCTGAATTATCATCATCTTTCATCAAATTTGCAACAATAATAGTCTCAGTAATCTGCTCATTCAGTTTTTTCAATGCATCGACATAAGTTTTATAGCTCGCGGTCCATTCTTGTGATGCACCACTTAAAGTCAGTTCGATTATTAATGAATTCACTTGTGATTGAGTAACTCCTGCAGTAACAAAATATTCTTTGGGAGATAACTTATGATTAATTAAATCCTCAAATGATTTTTCAATACCTGTTGACAATATTGAGGTTCTTTCGTCGATATCATCTAGATGTTTTTCAAAATCTGATACAACAAGTTTCATATCAGTATTCTCTGGAATCAGATAAACCAGAAAACTAGCTGCTACAACACCAACAAGAATAGCTATAGTTACTGCAATGCCCTTCTTTGATGCCATCTAAAAAATATAAAAATTTGTTATTTATAATCAGTCCTTTATTCATATTAATTTAAAAAAAAATTCAATTATTTCTGATTGCCTATAATAAATCCAAAAATATCAAATTTTACCGGAATAGGTTATATATGATCTAATTATCACGTAAAAAATATACACACATCTAGTCACTAGCTAAAAAAAATTTACAGCGTCTTGATAAATACGACGCTACTTGTTAAATGATATAATGGCAACTGCATATTGTGTAAAATGTAGGGAGAAAAGGGAAATTAAAGATCCACAAGAGACCACACTAAAAAATGGTAGGCCTGCTCTAAAAGGCACCTGTCCAGTATGTGGAACTAATGTTTTCCGAATAGGCAAGAACCCAGACGCTTAATCTTACTGGTATTTTCTAAACCCATATAGGGGGAATTAGAATTTCCATTTTTATGGCAAAGTCAGACTATGAAAAGCTATTGAAACGTATTGAAAAACACTTGTCTAAAAACTCTAGCTCCCTTGATACAAGGTTTGAGCTTCCACCTGTTGACATTATGTGGGAAGGACAAAGAACTTTCTTTAGAAATTTTGCTGAATTTCCAAAAATAATGCGTAGAGATCCTGCCAAATTATTGCAATATTTATCAAAAGAATTTGCAGTTCCTGCTGAGAGAGTTGGTGATAGTGCATTGTTTATTGGAAAAAGAGAACCTGATGATTTTACACGACTTCTAAAAATTTATGTCAGTGATTACATCGAGTGCCCAGCTTGTAAAAGTCCTGATACAAGAATAGAAAAAGAAAAAAGGATACATTTTCTTATTTGTGAGGCATGTGGAGCAAAATCTACAATTAAGGGTAAATATGCCTAATGTTTTCTGCACGTGTAATTAGTCGTAATAATACACGTCTGCTCAATATTTGTGATTCTAACTTACTAGGTAAAACTATCATCAGTGAAAAACTTTCTATTAAAATTAGCGAGTCATATTACGGAGAAAAACTCATTAAAAAAGCGGAAGCTGAGGACTTGTTAAAAAAATGTGATAATATCAATATGGTTGGCAAAGAGATAATTTCTTTATCAGTTGATCTTGGAATAGCTTCGGAAAATGGTGTCAAAAAAATTGATGGAATTCCCTTTCTAATTATTTTCAAAATGTAAATCATCACAATTATATACAAAAATACTTAATTTTTATTCATGGGTAAGCGTAAGGTCTTAAACGAAAGTGCATTAAAAGAAATTCGATTACCAGAAGAAGGAGAACTGCTTGGAAGAGTGATGAAATTACTTGGCAGTGACCAAGTACTGGTTAAATGTACTGATGACATTACAAGACGGGGCAGAATTCGTGGAAAATTAAAACGAAGAATTTGGATTCGTGATCATGATATAGTCATAATTGCACCATGGGATTTTAAGTATGATGAAAGGGGTGATATTATTTGGAGGTTCACACTTAGTCAAGTTGATTGGCTGAAAGATAACAAACATATCCCAAAAGATTTCTGAATTAAAAATATTTTCTGCTTGGTATGAATTAAAAATGTTTTTTGAGAATTTTGATGATAACGGTTATTTTTTTAATGTCAGTAACAAGTCAAAACAAAGAAAACGTCTTCTACCTGATGGATTTAAAAAAAATAAAACAGTTAATGAGGTTTTAGATAAATCAACTGTACTAACAATATATGGTATGATAAAAGATAAAACAATTTCTTATGTTAACGGTGTTATCCGTGCTGGAAAAGAATCTGTAGTATTTTGGGCAGTATCTCCAGATAAACATAATGTTGCGCTGAAAGTTTATCTAACTTCAACTTCAAGTTTCAAAAAACGTTCTCCTTACATTATAGGCGATCCACGATTTTCTAGAATAAGAAAAAATACAAGAAGTTTGGTTTTTCTCTGGGCAAAAAAAGAATATAAAAATTTAATGCGGTGTATTGAAAGTGGACTTGTAGTAGTTAAACCAATAGCAGTAAAAAAAAATGTTCTTGCCTTGGAATTTATTGGAACAAACGGTGTACCAACAAAAACTCTTATTGAATCCCAAATTGATGAAAAAGATTACAAATCAGCCATATCCTTAATTGAACAACTTTACAAGCAGGCGAAACTTGTTCATTGTGATTTTTCAGAGTATAATATCTTTAAAACGAAAAAAGGTTTAATTTTATTTGATCTTGGATCAGCTGTTGACTTGGAACATCCAAAAGCTCAAGAATTCCTCAAAAGAGACATTAATAACATCACAAGATTCTTTGTAAAAAGGGGGTTAACTGTGGAAAATCCAATTGATATCTTTAACAGAATAACACATGAGCTTTGAAAAATTAATAAGGATACCAGACGACCGAATAGGAGTTTTAATTGGTAAATCTGGAAATACAAAATCTGAAATTGAAAAAAAATGTTCAGTATCGTTAGAAATTGATAGCGATTCTGGAGAAATTTACATTCGTGGTTCTGGAAACATAACTGACATCCAACCGTTCAAGGCGATGGAAATTATCACAGCTATTGGTCGTGGATTTTCACCAGAAAAAGCTATGTTGCTACTAGCGGAGGATAATATTTTACATGTTATGAATTTGCAGGATTTTGTAGGAAAATCTACAGATCAGATGGAACGGATAAAAGGACGAATCATTGGAGAAAAAGGAAAAGCACGTACAAACTTGGAAAATCTTACTAGCACATTAATTTCTATTTACGGAAAAACTGTTTCTATTATAGGACCACCAAATCAACTAAAAAATACTATCGATGCAATTTCATCTCTTTCTAGTGGAAGTATGCATGGTTCTGTTTACAGTAAGTTGGAAGCTGTAAAACGACGTGAAAAACTAGAAAAATTGCAATTATGGGAAAATCAGGATGTCTTCTAAAGAATCTTTTACACAGATCTCTCCCAGTGAATTTTTTTATCGTAATAGAGACCTTGCAGGCTTTAGTAATCCAACAAGGTCACTTTATACTGCAGTTCGTGAATTCGTTGAAAATTCTCTTGACGCATGTGATCAAAAAGGAATTTTACCCGACGTTCACATGTCGATAAAAGCGGTTGATGTAGAAAAGCCTGACCCAAAACAGTATATCTTGAGCGTTAAGGATAACGGTCCTGGAATTGAGTCAAAGCATGTTCCTTTGGCATTTGGTACAGTCCTGTATGGTTCAAAATTTGGTCTAAAGCAGGCGAGGGGAATGTTCGGATTGGGTGCTACAATGGCAATTCTTTACGGCCAAATTACAACAAACAAGCCTTTAATTGTGAAGAGTAGTGCAGATGGAAAAATTCAGGATGAATATGAAATGTTATTGGATATACAGAAGAACAAACCTGTGATACTAAAACATGAAACAAAAGAAGTCACAAAAACTGGTCTGTCAGTTAGTATACGTTTAGAGGGTGATTACTCAAAAGCAGGTACAAAAATACGCGACTATGTCTATCAAACCTCATTGATAACGCCATATGCAACAATTACTTTTGATGATCCAAAGGGGGACAAGTACAGGTATACGAAAGTTGTCAGAACAATGCCACCATCACCAACAATCATCAGACCACACCCACATGGAATTGACGTTGAAACAATTCGACGAATGCTGTTAGACACCCATTATCAAATTCCGGCGGTTGATGACAATATGATCTCAAAAGTTAGGAAAGAGCTAGGATTAGCCAACAAAAATCTTAGTCACTCGGAAATAATGGATAAGACACAAAAAAAATGGAAAGGATTTTGAAAAATTAAGCAAGACTACCATTGAAGAAATTGATATAGGAAACAAGAAATTAACCTACTGGGACTTTGGCGAATCGCAATCTGTTTCCGTTGATATGGATCCTGAAAGTTTTTACTATAAACAACTGGCAAGTACTGTACAAGGTGAGACATTAACCTCATTTTTGTCGAAACGCTTCCAAAGGGTAGGACCAACTACAGCTTTAAAGTTTGCTGAATTTGCAAAGTTCAAGCCTGAACACAGAATTGGTACCATGACAAACCAGGAGCTTGTAAAACTTACTGACGCATTACAATCATTTGATGACTTTATGGCACCTGATCCAAGTTGTTTGGCTCCACTAGGCGAATCTCCATTGGAAAAAGGGATGGAGCGATTTTTTGAACCAGACTTTCTTGCGGTTGTACAGCGTGGGGCTTCTGCTTATTCAGGATTTCCATTCATCATCGAGATGGGAATTGCATATGGAGGAAAAATTACTAGCCGTGGAATCAACGTTTATCGATTTGCTAATAGAATCCCCCTTCTTTATGATGAGGGAAGTGATGTGGTTCTAAAGGTTGTAAATGACACTGACTGGTCACGCTACAAAGTAAAGGGTGAGCCACCTTTGGTGATAGTATCACATATCTGTTCTACACGAATACCTTACAAAACAGTAGGGAAAGAAAATGTAGCAGATAGACCTGAGATTGAGCGTGAATTAAAGCTAGCATTACTATCTCTGTCTAGAAAATTATCTTCATTCATGTCTAAAAGAGGTCAAGCTGAAGCTGCTATAAAGAGGAAGAATCTTTATTCAAAATACATTCCATTGATAGCACAATTTTGTACAGAGCTTGCTGGTAAAAAGAAAGAGCCAAATTATAAGAAAATGATTACGGAGGAACCTATAGTTGAAGAAAAAACCTAAGAAAAAAGTTTCAGTGGATAAGCAAAGTACGCTTGCTGATCTTTTAAGAAAGCATGGTGCACAGATTTATGATGATCTCGACAAAGGAAATTTCCCAAAATTTTCAATTCCTAGTCGTTCAGTAAGCAATATTGTATATGATAAAAAAATACGTCAATACATACTTGGAGCAAACACAGCGGTTAGAAGCTCTAGAAATTCATCTCAACTTCGTTCGTTTACGCAACTAATGTGGCTAGCATTTTTTGCTAACAGGCTAACAAGCCAAAAAAAATCTTCGACTCTTCGAGATGTATATTACTCGTCTCAGGCTTTTGAAGTTGACTTTGAAGATCAGGCTGAATCTGATAACATAATAGTTGACCTCGAGGCTGTACTTGCATCACCGAGAGAATCTTTTCATGTATTTCCAGAGGAACGAAGTAGTGTGTTTGGGGATTTAACAATAGAGTA
>JYMV01017719.1_pt1 | contig 16529 bp, 15 predicted proteins | sample 338911 | NCBI WGS metagenome assembly JYMV01 (sample SAMN03354496, study PRJNA234377) | hydrothermal vent metagenome | biome: Deep sea; feature: Hydrothermal plumes at the Eastern Lau Spreading Center, Western Pacific Ocean; material: Seawater | place: Tonga | collected 2009 | depth 2000 m m
CAGCGACTGGTCCATGTCAGGGGCCTTCCTTGGTTTTGGACAGGTCTTTTTTCCAGATGTCCCGAAATGTCTCCTTGGGCAACTCCGGCAGGTCCCGCGTCCGGGTCCAACGGGACAACAGGGGCAACGAAGCCTTGCGAATCATCCCGCCCTTTTTGGAAAATGGGAAGAAAGGCATGGCGGCCCAAACGTTCTGCTTCCACCGGCCCAACTTGTGGGATGCTGATAGCAGAGCCGGACTCCGCATCACCCGGGTGTAACCCCCGGCCAGGAGGTTGGGAACCAACCCAGCGGATCTCTCGCTGGGGTCGGGACTTTCGGCGCTTTTCTGTCTCAGGTGCAATAGCATGCGGGGAATATTGATGTTTACCGGGCAGACCTCCCGGCACGCCCCGCAAAGACTGGACGCCTGGGGCAGATCTTTCGCTTCCTTCAGCCCCACCAGAGACGGCGTGACGATCGCCCCGATCGGTCCTGGATAAACCCATCCGTAGGCGTGGCCACCAACCTTCTGGTACACCGGGCAGATGTTTAGGCAAGCGCCACAGCGGATGCAGTAGAGGGCTTCCCTCAGGTCGGGGTCGGCCAGCATCTTGGACCGGCCGTTATCCACGATAATCAGGTGGAACTCCTCCGGTCCGTCTTCGTCGCCGGCGCGCCGGGGGCCGGTGACCATACTCACGTAGCTGGTGATGCCCTGGCCGGTGGCCGACCGGGGCAGCAACCGGAGAAAGACGGCTAGGTCCTGCATGGAGGGAATCACTTTTTCCATGCCGGTGATACCGACGTGTATGCGCGGAGCCGAGGTGGATAACCGGCCGTTGCCTTCGTTGGTGATTATGACCAAAGTGCCGGTTTCGGCCACCAGGAAGTTAGCCCCGCTGATACCCAGGTCGGCTTGAAGGAACTTTTCTCGCAGCGCTTGTCTCGCTGCCGCCGCCAGGGCGTTGATGTCCTCGTTATAAGGTATACCCAGTTTGTCGGTAAAGAGGCGAGCAACCTGCTCTTTGGTTTTGTGCAGTGCAGGGGCGACCAGGTGGAAGGGAGTTTCTTCCGCCAACTGGATGATGTATTCGCCCAGGTCGGTTTCGTAGACGTCGACCCCTTGGGCCTCCAGTGCCGGGTTGAGACTCAGTTCCTCGGACACCATGGACTTGCTTTTGGTTGCTACCCGGATGTTGCGGGTCCGCACCAGTTCCGCCATGATTTCGTTGGCTTGAGCGGCGTCTTTGGCGAAGTGGACGAGCCCGCCGGCTTTGGTGACGTTCTGTTCCAGAAGGTCTAGGTAATAGTCAAGATGCTCCAGGGCATGAATCTTGATCCGGCGGGCCTCTTCCCGCCATTCGTCCCACAGCTCCGGAGAGACTTCGTCGATGGCTGCTCGCCGGGCGGCGTCAAATCCGGTCCCTACCTGCCGTAACGCCCGGCGCAGTTGGGGATCGAGGATGGAAACTGCCGAAGCTTTAGAGAAATCCCTGGTTTTGACGTCGGCCACTGGTTAATTCCTCTTCGGGATGTTGGCTAATGACTTCCTGGACTGCCTTTGTCCCATCGATCTAGCTGTTGGAAGACGGGTCCTTGTCAAGCACCTGGGCTAGATGCCGAACCTTTATCTCCGAATCTTGCCGGCTTAGGCCCCCGCCGATCTGCATCAAACAGCCCATGTCGCAGGACACCAGGGTATCGGCGCCGGTGCTAACTACGTTCTCGACTTTATCGGCCAGCATCCCCTCGGAAATATGGGGAAACTTTATCGAGAACGCCCCACCGAAGCCGCAGCAAGTTTCCGCGCCGGGCAGACCCGTTAGTTCAAGGCCGGACACCGAGCGAAGCAGGGTTTGAGGTTCGTCGCGTACCTCCATCTCCCGCAGCAGATGGCAACTGGGATGGTAGGTAGCCGTGCCCGAATAGTTGGAGCCCGTATCTTCAACACCTAATACGGATGTTAAAAACTGGGAGAACTCGTACACTTTCGAGGAAAGCAACTCGGCCTGCTTGAGCGTCGCCGGGTCGTCACGGAACAGGTCTAGATAAAATACGCGCATCATGGCGGCGCAAGATCCGGAGGGCACCACCACATATTCGCTGTCTTCGAAGGTGTCCAGCACGCGGCGGGCCAAGGTCTGGGCTTTCTTGGTGTATCCAGCATTGTATAGGGGCTGGCCGCAGCAGGTCTGGTCTTCTTGAAATGATAGGTCCACACCCAACCGCCTCAAAACCCGGACAACACTGACCCCCACCTGGGGATAGAGTTGGTCGATGATGCAAGTGACGAACAGGTCCGCTTTTGGCGGCCCGTCCGGAGACAATCTGGGAGAGGACAATCGTTCACCCGACTGCGCTGGATCGGCAGGGGTAAGGTTAGCAGAGAGGCAGGATCGGGGCAACCGGGGCGATCTCGTCATTCCGGCGAAATCCGGAATCTAGAAACGTTGCATCCCCTACTTCTTTGCTGATTTGGCGAAATGTCCGCTGGGTTCCCCTTCCGCGGAAGGGCCGGAACGACGTATGGGAGGTCATCCTCGCGGTATTCCTTGTCCCCAAAGCAAAGAATCAGACGTGGTTGCCCTGGCAAAAGCGGCGTTTGGGTTGTGTTGGATGCCGCCACCGGAGATAATATCTGGGACCATGAACTCGCTCGGATACAAGCTGGCATTCTTGGTGCCGGCGCTCTGGCCGATAGATTTAGGCCAGGAAACTATTTGTGAGGTAAGGATATGGATTGGGGAATGGCGAACCGGATGTCGCAACTGATTCAACCCGACGGCCATTGTGTGTTTATGCCCATCGATCACGGGTATTTCCTTGGGCCCACCAGTAAATTGGAGCAACCAGGCAAGACGGTTGAGCCGCTTTTGCCTTACGCCGACGCTTTGTTCGTTACCAGGGGAGTGCTGCGCTCGGCCATCGACCCGGCCAACACCAAGCCCATCGTCCTACGGGTGTCGGGGGGCACCAGCACGGTGGGGGCCGACCTGGCCAATGAAGGAATCACCACCTCCATAGAAGAGGCTATCCGGCTGAACGCCTCCGCTTTGGGGCTCTCCCTGTTCATCGGCACCGAGTTCGAAAAGCAAAGCCTGCTGAACCTGGGCAAGCTGGTCGATGAGGGAGAAAAATACGGTATACCGATCATGGCGGTTACCGCGGTGGGAAAGGAGCTGGAGAAACGGGATGCCCGTTACCTGGCCCTGTGCTGCCGCATCGCCGCCGAGCTGGGGGCTAGGGTGGTGAAGACCTACTGGTGCGAGGATTTCGACCGGGTGGTCAACGGTTGCCCGGTGCCGGTCATCATGGCAGGCGGCCCGCAAGCGGACACTGAGCGCGAGGTGATGGAGTTCGTCCACGACGGAATGCAGAACGGGGCTATAGGCATCAACCTGGGCCGCAACGTTTGGCAGAGCGACCATCCAGTGCCCATGATCCGGGCCTTACGCCACATCGTCCACGAAAACGCGTCGGTGAAAGAGGCTCAAGAGATATTCGATAGCGCCAAGGCGGGGAATGGCCGGGTGGCCTCCGTTCCGGCGTAAGGGCCGAGGCTGCCAGTAGCAGTTCAATTCAATCATATGCCCTGTGTGGACGAAATCCCCCCAACCCCCCTTTATTAAAGGGGGGCGAAGGGGGGATTTTTTCGCCACCTACGACGCTGATTTAATGGATCAAAACCAGGCATTGCCGGCGAGATTGTCTAGAGAGGTAACGTTCGATGCGCGTGGCCATGTACTACAACAACCATGACGTTCGCTTGGAAGAGATGCCGGTCCCGGAGATTGGACCCGGAGAGTTGCTGCTCAAGGTTGAGGCCAGCGGCCTGTGCGGCAGCGACGTGATGGAGTGGTACCGGATCCAGCGAGCTCCCATGGTGTTGGGCCATGAAGTTTCAGGTGAGGTCGTCCAGGTTGGGGCGGGCGTGGATCGATACAAAGAAGGTGACCGGATGGTGGTGACCCACCACGTGCCCTGCAATGCCTGTCACTGGTGTTTGAATAACCGCCACACTGCCTGCGACACATTACACCAAACTAATTTTGACCCCGGCGGTTTTTCTGAGTATCTTCGTATCCCTCAGATCAACGTGGACCGGGGCGTATTTCCCATTCCAGACCATGTTCCGTATGAGGAAGCCTCCATCACCGAGCCGCTGGCCTGTGTGTACCGAGGCCAAAAAAGGGCTAATCTTCAACCGGGACAGAACGTATTGGTACTTGGCAGCGGATTGGCGGGACTGCTTCACATAAACCTGGCCCGGGCTCTCGGCGCGGGGCGAATAATCGCTACAGATATGGTCGATTACCGGCTACAGGCCGCCCGGAGGCTTGGGGCCGATACCGCGTTCCCGGCTACAGAAGACGTGCCCGCCCGGTTACGGGAGGCCAACGATGGCCGTCTGGCGGACCTGGTGATAGTTTGCACCGGAGCGCTCCCTGCGTTGAACCAGGCGCTCCAATCGGTGGAGCGGGGCGGCACCGTCCTATTCTTTGCGCCCACCGAGCCGGGCGTGTCCCTTCCGGTCTCGATAAACGACGTCTTTTTCCGGAACGACGTGACCCTCACCACCACCTACGCCGGCGCTCCCGCAGACCTGGCCACGGCCCTGGAGATGATTGGGTCTGGCAGAGTGCAGGTCGGCCAAATGATCAGCCACCGCTTGGGGCTGGCCGAAGCCGGACTGGGCTTCAAGCTCACCGCGGAGGCCGGGGATTCCTTGAAGGTGATCATTCAACCCCAGAAGTAAGGGTCCAATTTCCGGACCGGTCCTGCCATGATTAAGATCGTCTCGAAATGCGCTCCTTAAGTCGAAAGAGGAGGACCGTTATCATTCGGGTTAGACGACCCATGGTGGTAAGATTTCCCCTCGCGGCACTTAGAGGCTGAGAATCCTAAGCCGAGGATTCGCCGTATTTAACGTTGGGAGACCTCGATGTTCCGCCCCGTGGCCTGCCCATTGAGAGCATTAATATTCACGATCTTTGCTCTTTTGACTCTTGGCGTAGCTGCTAGCGTCGCTGAGCCGACCCAGGTCCCTACCGCCGTTCCTCAGGTCGAACCTACGCCTATTGATACTCCTGACATAAGCGCGACCGTCATCGCCGCGATAGCAGCGACGGCCGAAGCCCAGAACGAGTAAGATGCCTGACCTGGCGTTGTAACCCAACGCCGCAGACCCCCCAAAGAAAGCCTCTGTAGTCATTCATTGTGACGCATCTAAGGAGCAATCTCCACTATCCGATGGCGGATCGCCTTTAAGCTCTTTGGCGGGATATTGTTGAGGAAAGGCTGCATCCGGGGTGGCGGTTTTGCGGCAAGAGAGGGGCCGGATCGCCTATTTTCGTGGCGATGACCAGCCATTTGGCGGGCGTCAAAGGGCTACTTGCGGAACTTGTCCAGGGGCAGTTTGTCCACGGGAATCTTATCCAAAGGCAACTTGTCCAATGGAAGCTTACCCACAGGCAGCTTGTCGACGGAGAAATCACTCAAGAGGTCGTCCAAAGGGGTATCTTCCAACTCGAGCTTGTCCACAAGACTGTCCAAAGGGATTTCATCTATGGGAACGTTATCGACGAAAATCTTGCGCACTGGGGCCATCTTGGTCCAAGGGGGCATCTTCAAGTCCGGAAATTCCGTGGGGAGTTTATCCACGGGTATCTTCTCTATGGTGACCTGGTCCAGGGGAATGTTTTCCCATGGGATGCTGTCCTTTGGAACCACCTGCCACGCTTTTCTGGACGACTCTCTCTCGGCGTCGGCAGCGGTAACCAACCACCCAACGTTCAAGCAGGAATCGCTGTCGAAGGAATTGGACGAATTGCAACTGGATTGTAGCTCTCTCAAGGAGGCGTAATAGGATTTGAGGACGTGCTTAGGAAAGTCCAATAGCTGGAATAGGGCGCTGGACTGGATGTCGGCTGGGGCCAACTGAACGCCTTCCCCGTCGAACTGCAGTAGTTTGCCCACGTGCTCGTAGTCGATGAGCATCCCCGGGACGCGCGGAATAGGGTCGCCGTCCACGACCACCCGGTAGTTGTCCGGCACCAACTCTTCATAGGCCTGGCGGAACTTTTTCCCGCCGACCCTGGGCTGGCCGAAGGTGTAAACCGTGACCGGCCTCTGGGTGTGAGCCGCGATATCGAAGCTGCTCAAAACGGCCAGGGCGCCGCCCAGGCTGTGCCCTGTCACGTATATGTCCTTATCCGGGTGTTGGCCCACGTACTCAAGGATACGGTTCCGGTAGCGCAGATATTCGTTGTGGAAACCGGCATGAACGTTGATTTTCCGGTATTCCTTGGCGTTGGGCACAGAATCGTCGATGAAGTCGATTTTGTTGGGGTAGGATCTGATGTCGGTCAAGACGTTCAAGGTCAGCTCCCAGCCGTCGTCGGAATCCGTGGAGCGAAAGGCAACCACCAGGTTATCGCCGGTGGTGGCGACGTAGGCCTGGCCACCGCTCATGGGAGGCGACTCGACTCCCCAAATGTTTATCCCACTTCCCGCTTGATCGGTACCTCGGATTACTTCTCCCACCAACTCATACCGATTGTCGACCAGCTTGTCCTTGATCGTGTCTTCGTCGGCCAAAACCCAGATGGTGTGTCGAAACATCCGCACTGCGTTTGTGGCGACATCCAGGCCGAATTCCTTTACGGCCTCATCGATGCTTTCTTCCAGTGCGGCCAAGTTTTCATGGACGGACAGCTGGGTAACCGAGGGAGGGTTCTCCGCGACCGCCACGGTCGGCGTGGTCGGCGCTGACCCTCCGCAGGCCATCAAAAGCATTGTCATCAAGCCGGACATGCCGGCGAAGGTCATCCGCAACATAGCCCTTCCCGAAAAACCAAAGAGTTCAGGGCTTTATCATCCGCTATTTGCCACCTCCGACGCAAGCCGTTTGGAGGTAACCTGCTCTTACTATTGTTATCCAGCTGCCTTCCCCAGATGAGTTGACAGCGTCATCCCGATGCTTTACCAACCTCATCCCGATGTCCCCCCAATGTCATCCCGAGCGCAGCGAAAGATCTGGCGCGGCCCCTCTCCCCGGCTTGATTATCCTTTCCGCGAGGGTGTTATCATGGGGCCGAAAAGGGGGATGTTATGAATTCATTTATGGACCGGGCCAAACGTAGCGGACTGCCGATCTGGGCCGCCCTGTTCGCCACTCTGATTATATTGGTGGCCATCCTGGGCTTCATCATGGGAATGACCACCGTGGTCCTGGGCATCGCCATCGTAGGAGCAGTGATTATTGGGGTCAGTGGGCTGGTGGTGCTGAGGAAGTTTTTTGCGTGATTGGAGGTGTCAGAAGTAACTCCGAGACAAGCACCATCACAATGTCCGTCTAGAGCTACTACGGCCCGATGGCGCTAGTTTAGGGTAAGACTGCATCGGTGCCGGGAGGGAGGTCCCAATTCTGGTTCTGGAGGCCGTGGATGTAGGTCACCTGACCGTGGTGATTGTTCATGTGTCTGATTAAATGCCGCAAGTTTCCGGCCACACTCTGCTCAGGCCGGGACCGGCAGATGGGCTGATCAAGGTTGTCGGCCGTCAAATCGCCCAGCGTCTTGAGTTCGCTCGCCGACAGCTTGAGAGTAACCCAATAAAACGGTCAGGTCCGGTATAGCCAACACCCGGAGGCTCATCCGATCAACTGGATCCGGCGCATCCACGGGCTGGCCAAACTTCTCATGCCAACCGCCCAGAACGCAGACCCGTTTTCCAGTCGGGGTACCAGATTGTCCTCGGCCCGTGTCACATGCCACAGGATGACCCCGACATTGTTGGCGTAGGGCGAGCCGCCAAGGACTTCTTCTTGGGTTAGATCCTCGCAGGTCCCTATAAGCCTGATCTGTGCCTGCTCCAAACAGTACGAGATAAAACTGACCGAGTCCACAGCGCCCCCACACTTGCCTACCAAGGCGTTTATGGTTCCGCAGGTTAGGAATTATACCCAGCCAAAGCAATCCCAGGAAACTTGGCAAGCTGGCACGCTTTGTCAAATGCACCTGAGGGGCCATGCTCCAAGGCCTACCCTTCCCACTTGAGATCTGAGGGCTGCCAAGCAACACGCGGTTTAAAATGCCGAATGAGCCCAAAGTTAGCTAGATTCTATTCTTTCGACTTGATATTCTTTGTTTACCAGTAAGAATATCGACTGGTTCTACCGGATCACGAGATGAAGTAGAGTCGGTGAGGGTTGACAGCCAATATTAGGCATTGGCCGACCGGAGGGCACGACCAGAACCCTTGGTGCTACACCGGTGGTCTCAGTTGACACTCTGCCATTGTCACCAAATCCTCCTGTCCCGGCGCAGTCAGGCTTTAAACTTCACCTGCTTCATTCCGGCGTGCTCCCGGAGATTTGCTGGGTCACGTTATGGATTAGAGTGTTAGGTAGACTGTAAAAGGCGACCTTAATCGGTGTCCTCTTTAGTTCATTGTGAACCCAAATTAAAATAAATGGCGGGAGTGCGAGGGGATGAACCCACCTGCCCCGTTCGTCACGAGGTATGACGGATTTGGAGTTCGCTCATAGGGGTACCGATAGGTTTTTCTAGCGCTGTACGGTTCGTCTTTCGTGCCTAAGATGGGCGGACTCGTCCATATGGTCATGTTCGTTGGTGGGAAGTTCTTGCACATTTTTTCGTCGCCGGAAGTGGGGTGATCAGCTAATCCGATTAGATGTCGTTCCGAGGATGATTCTCATAAAGAGTCAATGGCTCGAGCGGATATTCTTAATCTATCAAATTATTGATCTTCCTGAAATTTTTATCGGCATCGAGCATCTCTAATTCCTTGATCTAAAAAACCCCTTCCGGCGGCTACCGTCTACGCGATTTCCTCCGATTTGCTAGCATGAAGTTCCAGCAATGATAAGAGTTCACTGTCAGGCTTAGACGTAGGACTAGGCAATGTCAATTTGGCTAGCATATAATCGGTATTGATTCTTATGGCCTGGACGATAGTTAAACATCTCTTGCCAACTTGTAGCACCACGTGAAACTTAGTTATCAAAGGAGAGGAACATGCCAGAAGCGTCCCAGATCATTTACACCAAGATCGATGAGGCCCCGGCCCTGGCATCGCACTCGTTGCTGCCTATCCTCCGGGCCTTTACCAAGGGGTCCAGGATTGAACTGGAGGCCTGGGATATCTCATTGACCGGCCGCATCATCGCCAATTTCCCAGATAATCTGACCGAGGAGCAAAAGCTCCCCGATTATCTGTCTATGTCGAGTGTACTGTGCGACGACCCTTCGGCGAACATAATCAAGCTGCCCAATATCAGCGCTTCTATTCCCCAGTTGAAAGGCGCGCTCAAGGAATTGCAGGAGAAGGGATACGATATCCCCGACTACCCCGATGAGCCTGTGACTGACGAACAACACAAATTGTTCGAGCGGTTTTCCAGGGTGTTGGGAAGCGCGGTAAACCCGGTGCTGCGGGAAGGGAACTCCGATCGCCGGTCGGCCACCGCAGTCAAGGAGCACGGTAAGCGCAATCCGCATCGGATGATGCGGGACTGGCCGGAAGTGTCTAAATCCCGCGTTGCCCACATGACCAGTGGAGATTTCTACGGCAGTGAACAGGCCGTGACGATTTCGGCGGCGGGTTCGGCCAAGATTGAGTTTGTGGACCTCAATGGGCGTGCGACCGTACTGAAATCCGATATTCCCTTGACCGCCGGCGAAATCATCGATTGCGCCGTGATGGATATCCGGGAGCTGCGCACGTTTTACGCTGAGGAGATGGAAAAGGCTAAAGCCGATGGCGTGCTGCTTTCTTTGCATCTGAAATCGACCATGATGCGCGTGTCCGACCCAATCATCTTCGGCCATTGTGTGTCGGTTTTCTACGAGGACGTGTTTAATAAACACGCGGCTGAGATGGATGAGATCACCGTGAACCCCGACAATGGAATCGCTGAACTCTACACCAAGCTTCAGGATCTGACCGATGAAAAACGAGAGGAGATCGAGGCAGATATCCAGGAGGTTTATCGCGTCCGTCCTGAGTTGATGATGGTGGACTCCAACCGGGGTATCACCAATCTGCACGTACCGAGCGATGTGATTATCGACGCCACCATGCCAGTGATGGTCCGTGACGGCGGGAAAACGTGGGGTCCCGATAACGAGTTGCACGACACGGTCGCGATGATTCCCGATCGCTCTTATGCGACCCTATATCAGGCGGTTATCGAAGATTGCCAGGAGAATGGGGCGTACGATCCGGCCACCATCGGCAGTGTCGCGAATGTTGGCCTGATGGCCCAAAGGGCCGAAGAATATGGGTCTCATGACAAGACCTTTCAATCTCCCGGTAACGGGACGATCCGGGTGGTGGACGCCTCAGGCACGACTCTGATGGAACAGCGCGCCCAGGAAGGCGATATCTTCCGGATGTGCCAGACCAAAGACGAGCCGATCCAGGACTGGGTCAAGCTTGGAGTCAATCGAGCTAGGTTGACCGGCACGCCGGCCATCTTTTGGTTGGACCCGAAGCGGGCTCACGACGCCGAGCTGATCAAGAAGGTGGAGCAATATCTGCCCACGCACGACACGTCCGGGTTGGAAATTCGCACTATGTCTACTATCGATGCGATGGCATTTACCATGGCGCGCAGCCGAGCCGGCCAGGACACGATCTCCGTGACCGGTAACGTGCTGCGTGATTACCTGACCGACCTCTTCCCCATCCTGGAATTGGGCACCAGCGCCAAGATGCTTTCCGTGGTCCCTCTGCTTAAAGGCGGTGGGATGTTTGAGACGGGCGCCGGCGGTTCGGCCCCCCGGCACGTACAGCAGTTCCTGCAGGAAGGTCATCTGCGCTGGGACTCTCTGGGTGAATTCTGCGCCCTGGTCGCATCCTTCGAGCATCTGGGTCAGGTCTTTAACAACGACAAGGCGAAGCTCTTAGCTGAGACCCTAGACCAAGCGGTTGGGCAGCATCTGGAACACAATCGGGCGCCATCGCGCCGGGTGAACGAACTGGACACCCGAGGCAGTCATTTCTACCTGGCCCTATACTGGGCGGAAGCGTTGGCCAAGCAGAACCAAGACGCCGAGCTGCAAGCTCGCTTTACCGCAGTGGCCCACCAGTTGGCCGCCAACGAAGACAAAATCGTCCAGGAGCTAATCGACGCTCAAGGACAGCCGGTGGATATCGGCGGTTATTACCTTCCCAATGATGATATGACCGCCAAAGCCATGCGCCCCAGCGCCACCCTGAACGCAATCATAGACGCGTTCTAGCTGTACCCCAGGCGCGATATCTCGAAGGGCCTTCGCCCCGACATCCCAGGAACAGTAAATTGGAGGAGTCATCCCGCAATGCCATCATTCGATGTAGTCTCCCGGACCGATCTTATGGAAGTCGATAACGCCATCCACGGCGTCGAACGCGAGATTAAGCAGCGGTTCGACCTGGTCAACACCAAGTGTTCCCTGTCCCGCTCGGACAATACGATGACGTTGATCGCCGACAACAACATGAAGATGGAACAGGTGGTAGAGCTCCTGCGCTTGTACCTGGCCAAGCGCAAAGTAGAGTTGGGGGCCTTGGATTTCGGTACACCCCAAAACGCTGCGGGCGGCGCTTTGAGGGAGACGGTGTCTATCAAGCAGGGGATCGACGGTGACCTGGGCAGGATGATCAGCAAAGAAGTGAAGCGCGCCAAGATGAAAGTCCAGGTGACAATCCAGGGCCAGGAACTCCGTGTCTCGGGCAAGAAGAGGGACGACCTACAGGCTACAATCTCACTGATCAAAGCGATGGAGACTCAACAACCCGTACAGTTCGTGAATTATCGGGAGTGACCGCGTAGATGTTGGACGGCCACATGCCAAGAGACGCAGGCTGCTTTTGCTAACTCCGTTCCGCCGAACCAATGCGGGTTAGTTTGCATTCCCCGCAGCCCTCGCTCTTTGTGAGCCACAATCGCCTGGTTTGCTTGAGCTTCGGTCCTTGCTGTACCCCAAGAACCACATTGACACTCCCAAGTGAATCTGACCGCGAACGACGGGTTGGAATTCTGCATTTCAATAAACCCCGCTAGATAATCTAGCGGGGTCCCGAAAATAGGCGCCCAAATTACGGGTCGTCGTCGGGCAAGAGAAAAGGCCACGGGGGATGTCCCGTAGCCTTATTTTGAGGCTAAAAAGTGATGGCGGGAGTGCGAGGGAGTCGAACCCACCTACCCCGCTCGTCACGAGGCACAACGGATTTGAAGTCCGCAAGAGCCACCGGGCCCCTTCCACTCCCCCGATAGACTGCTGGTCTGTTTAGCCGGCCAGCACCGTGTCTATCTTGCTCTTCAAGACTCCCTCGGGTACGGCGCCGACTATCTGATCAACCGGCTGGCCGTTCTTGAAGAAGATCAGGGCGGGTATGCTCCGGATGCCATACTTCATGGCGATGTTAGGAGCGTTGTCAACGTCCAGCTTGCCGACGTTGATCTGACCGTCATAGTCTTCCGCCATCTTATGCACGGTCGGGGCAATCATCTTACAAGGACCACACCACTCAGCCCAGAAATCCACCAGTACGGGCAGATCCGACTCTAGGACTTCCGCATCCCAATTGTCCTCGTTAACTTCAAAGGGTTCCGACATTGTTTATGCCTCCATAGCATTTTGGTTTACGTATACTTAGATGCTTTGGGGACCGTTGCGGTTCATTTAAGGTCTCCCGAAAAGCCTCCCAGTTTCGCCCAGTTTATACCGGAGCCAGACTAAGGTCAACATCGCGGAGTCGCTCTTTGGTGGGCCAATCCCCTCCTTAAGAAGGAGGGGGTTTAGGGAGGTTAGGCTCAACCTGAGGTGACGACCCCCCTGTAGTCCCCCCTTCTAAAAGGGGGACATAATCTTGGTCTTTTGGGAACTCCTAACGGTTTTGAGAGCTCGGAACTGAACACGAATCCTTGGCTTTCGGCCCTCCTTACTTGTATATTGTTCTTCAGGTGCTTAGTTGCAAGAACAGAAATTAGTTAAAGGTCAACAGATTTCCCTGTCCCTGGTCTCCTGGGGCCGCTTGGGCGAAGCCATGGGCCAATGGGAGGAGACGGACGTCTTCGTGACCGGTGGCATACCCGGAGAGAAGGTGGTCGCCGAAGTCGTCAGGGTGCACCGTCGCTACGCCGCAGCATCAGTGATAGAAGTGCTGGAAGCGTCGGAATGGCGGGTCGAGCCGCCTTGCCCCTACTACGGCGTGTGCTCCGGATGCCAGTGGCAGCACGTGGACTACCGGCGCCAGTTGACCGTCAAGCAGGAAAAGGTGGCCGACGCTTTGCATCGGGTGGGAGACTTCATCGAACCTCCGGTGTTGCCGGTAAGGCCGTCGCCCATCCAGTACGGTTATCGCAACCACGCCAGGTTCACCATAAACCGGGATGGCGACCTGGGTTTCGTGAATCGGCAGACCCGGCAGTTTGTACGAATCGATCGCTGCATGCTGATGCATGAGGGTATCAACGGCCCTCTGGCGGAGCTGCAAGGAAAATGCGCCGAGACATCCCAGCTTTCCATAAGGTCGGGGCAGGAAACCAGGGACACTCTGGTGCAGCCAACCCTGATCAATCCGGAGATCTCGCTGGCCAGCGGCCAGAAATTCTATGGTGACTCGATCGATGGGCACGCGTTTCGGGTGTCGTCCCCCTCGTTCTTCCAGGTAAACGTGGAGCAGACGGTTCAAGTGGTGCAGGTCATCCGGGAAGCTCTGGAGGTGAAAAAAACCGACGTATTGCTGGACGCCTACACCGGAGTCGGCACCTTTGCCGTCCTCATGGCGCCCTACGTGGGGAAGGTTATCGCGGTGGAGGAGTCCTCGGCGGCGGTGGCCGACGCCCGGCTGAACACGGGCGGGGTCCCCAACATCGAATTGGTCCTGGGCAAGACCGAAGACGTGCTGCCCAACCTGACGGAGAAACCCGACGCGGCGATATTGGACCCGCCCCGCGCCGGGTGCCATCCCCGGACGATAGAAAGCTTGATTGATCTGTCGCCGCCCAAGATAGCCTACGTGTCTTGCGACGCGGAAACCTTGGGCCGGGACCTGAACCTACTGTGCGAGAGCGCCTACACGTTGGAGCAAGTAGTCCCTTTGGATATGTTCCCCCAGACCCATCACGTGGAGTGCGTGGCCTTGCTCACCCGTAAATCTCCGGCTGCTCCGATCATTTTGGCGTCGGCATCGCCTCGGCGCAGGGAGTTGCTGACTGGCTTGGGACTGGTCTTCCAGGTGGTTCCCTCCGATATTCCGGAGGAGCCTCAGCCCGGCGAGCCTCCTTCGAAGATGGCGGAACGTTTGTCCTTGGAAAAGGCCCAAGCCGTGGCCGCCCGGTTCCAGCATGGGTTCGTCATCGCCGCCGATAGCGTCGTGGTACACCAAGGCCGGCCCTACGGAAAGCCAATCGACGCCGATGACGCCCGCCGGATGCTGCGGGAGTTGCGGGGCACCAGCCACCAGGTGGTTACCGGTATCACCGTGATGAACGTTGAAGACGGCCGGGTTCTAACGGACAGCATGGCCAGCGACGTGACGATTCGGGACTTCACGGACGCCGAAATGGAAATTTCCATCGCGACGGGCACACCGATGGACAAAGCAGGGGCCTACGCGGTGCAGGACGAAGACTTTCGCCCGGCCAAATCCTGGGAAGGGTGCTACACGAACATCATCGGCCTGCCTCTTTGCCGCCTGAGCCAGATGCTGGCCGAGTTGGGGTTTGATGGGACCCTGGGCCATCCCAATGTGGACTCGCCCGTCTGCGGTCCAACCTGCCCTCTCCGGCCGGAGGAAATGCCATGAACTTCATGGGCATGGGCATCATGGAGCTTGCGGTGATTTTCCTGGTTTCCTTTTTGGTACTGGGTCCTTCCAAGTCCATCGACATGGCGCGCACGGCAGGGAAAGTGATCCGGGACCTGCGGAGCGCCATGTCGGATTTGACTTCAGCTGTGGACTTGGACCAGACATCCCCTCCTTCGGCCTCTTCGCAGGCATCAATGACGGCCCCTACGATTGAAATCCAGCCTGGAGTCGCAGTTCCCTTAGAAGAAAACACCCCCGGCAAGCCTGAGGATGAGTGACCAGCAGCTAACTTTGGTTCAACACCTCGGGGAGCTGAGAAAGCGACTTTTCATCTCCGTTTTGGCACTACTGGTGGGCAGTGCCGTATCCTTTGCTTTTTTTAAGCAGATCATCGACATTTTGGTCCGGCCCGCCCGGGATCTGGGCGGGGATGCCGGAGCCCAGTTAATCTACACCGAGGTGACGGAGCTACTGACGACCAGTGTCAAGGTGTCTTTCGTCGGCGGGTTCATCCTGGCCTCCCCCGTGATCCTGTACCACGTCATCATGTTCGTCGCTCCGGGTCTGACCGGAAGGGAAAAGCGGTATTTGCTCGCCTTTCTGCCGGCGGTGCTGGGGGCGTTCGCCGCGGGGATAGCCTTCGCCTACTTCGTTATGACCCCGCCGGCGCTCCACTTCCTGCTTACCTTCGGCGGCGACGTGGCGACTCCGATGATCCGGATAAGCAACATCGTCAACCTGATGATTCGGCTTCTCGTCTGGATGGGTATCGTTTTTGAGACACCCCTGGTTATATACCTCTTGGCGCTTCTGGGGATCGTCAACACTCGAATGCTGGGACGGTTTCGCCGCTACTGGGTGATCGTATCGTTCGTACTGGCCGCAATCATTACGCCGACCTTCGACCCCTTCAACCAAGTCCTGGTGGCGGCGCCCCTGCTGGTACTGTACGAACTGGGCGTCCTGCTGGCCCGCTTGGCCGGACGCAAGCGAACCCGGTCTGAGGCGATCGTTCCTTTTTCCGAGCCTGACTGACCAGGGATGCGCGGTAACGTCTTGCCCCAATAAAAAAGGGACCGGCGATCGCCGGTCCCTTTGACTTAACAAATTGAAGCTAAAACGGAGAAAGGTTGGCTAAAGCCGGTCTTTGTCGGAGCTGGTGGTGGTCTCGCTCCCGGTAGCTTCTTTGTCGTCTTCACCGGTTACCGCGCTCTTAAACGTCCTGATACCTTTGCCCAAGGAGGAGCCGATCTCCGGCAGCCGCTTAGCGCCGAAAATCAGCATGATCACCAGCAAGATGATTAATAGCTCCGGTATGCCCAGCGGGCCGATCCTCATGGTGGTCACTTTCCTTCTAAGCCATTTCTATCTGGCTTTAGGCTTTAATGATAACAAAAATGCCCGTCCCGGCACAATTGGCTAACGAACGAGTTCTACGCCACATAGGCCTAATATTAAGCCAGAGAGGATTGACAGCACCAAAGTCCGACACTAAGCTCCAACTACCTTGCTGGGACTCCGCTACCGGCATCGGGTCGCCCGATATTAGGAATCCTGGTTGATAGTTCGAGACAGCCCAGAATATCTTATCTTCAAGTAATCAGGGCAATCTGGGTAATCCTAACTTAGAAAACGAATCATTAAGGGAGGGTAGGTGCCATGATTACCGCAGGGATAATAAAGTTACCAAATTGCCATACCACTAGCATGTAAATAACCACCAG
>JYMV01039193.1_pt1 | contig 16515 bp, 15 predicted proteins | sample 338911 | NCBI WGS metagenome assembly JYMV01 (sample SAMN03354496, study PRJNA234377) | hydrothermal vent metagenome | biome: Deep sea; feature: Hydrothermal plumes at the Eastern Lau Spreading Center, Western Pacific Ocean; material: Seawater | place: Tonga | collected 2009 | depth 2000 m m
TAATTGCATAAGTTATTAAACCTAACTAATACATTATTTGATAGTTATATTTTTTTTTATAGTCTAGAAATCTACTTGTAATCTAAAATGAAAATATGAGCTCTGAAAAACCAACAATACCTAACTCACTCAATGAGCACTGGATGCCATTTACATCCAATAGAGACTTTAAAGAAAACCCAAGACTAATAACTGAAGCGAAAGGTGTTTATTTAAAAAATCATCAAGGCCAAACACAAATAGATGCAAGTTCTGGGCTATTTTGCAATCCTCTTGGTCACGGAAGACAAGAAATAATTGATGCAATTACTAATCAATTAAATACTTTAGATTATGTTCAGCCATTTCAACAGGGATTTGGTGGATCGTTTGAATTAGCAACAAGAATTTCAAAAAACACACCAGGAAATTTAAATAGAATTTTTTATACAATTTGCGGCTCTAGTGCAGTTGAAACAGCAATTAAAATTTCAATTGCTTACCATAAATCTTGCGGTCAAGGAGAAAGATTTCGTGTCGTAGGTAGAGAAAGAGCTTATCATGGTATGAATATTGGAGGAACTTCAGTTGGTGGAATGGTAAATAATGTTAAAACATTTGCTAGTGTTTTAATGCCAGGTGTAGTTCATATGAGACACACACATTTACCTGAACATAAATTTGTTAGTGGTCAGCCAGAAACTGGCAAAGAACTAGCCAATGATCTTGAGAGAATAGCAGCTAACTTTGGAGCAGAAAATATTGCTGCTTGCATTGTTGAGCCTATTGCTGGATCAACAGGAACTCTAGTTCCGCCAAAAGGATATTTGCAAAGATTAAGAGAAATATGTGACAAGTATGGAATATTATTAATTTTTGATGAAGTGATAACAGGTTGGGGAAGAACTGGCTCTCCATTTGCTTCACAAGAATTTGGAGTTACTCCAGATTTAATGACTATAGCAAAAGCAACAACAAATGGAATTGTTCCAATGGGTGCAGTTGCTTGTAAAGAAGAAATCTATGATGCAATTATGGATGCATCTCCAAAAGGAGCTGTAGAATTATTCCATGGATATACATATTCAGGAATTCCAATTGCAGTTGCAGCTGCTTTAGCGGTTCAGGATATTTTTGAAAAAGAAGATATATTTAATAGAGTAAAAGAACTTTCTCCTTATTTCCAAGAAGGATTATTCTCTCTAAAAGATTTAGATGCTGTAGATAATATTAGAGGATATGGAATGATGGGTGGAATTGATATTAAATTAGATAAAAAGCCTGGGGCAGCAGGTTCTGCATGTTTTAAACATTGTTATGAGGCTGGAGTTAATTTTAAAGCAACTGGAGATTGTTTGATTATTGCTCCGCCATTTATTTCTGAAAAAAAACATATTGATGAAATAATCGATAAGCTAAGAACAGGAATTTCAAATTACTCTAAAAGTAAAAAAAATTAATTTTCATTTATGAAAATTGGTGTTCCTAAAGAAATTAAACCACAAGAAAATAGAATTGGTCTAACACCTGAGAGCGTTAAAACTTTGGTTTTGGATGGACATGAAGTTTTAATTGAAAATAATGGTGGTTATGGAGCTGGTTTTGAAAATAATCATTATAAAAGAGCAGGAGCAAAAATAATTGATAAAGCAGAAGATATTTTTTATGACGCTGAAATAATCGTTAAAGTTAAAGAACCATTGATAAATGAAGTAAAAATGATACGTGAAAATCAAATTGTTTTTACTTATTTCCACTTAGCTGCTGCAAAAGAATTAACTGATGACTTAATCAAAAGTAAAAGTGTTTGTATAGCATATGAAACTGTAACAGATGATAATGGAAAACTTCCGCTACTTGCGCCAATGAGCGCTGTTGCTGGCAGAATGTCCATTCAAGCTGGAGCACATTCCTTAGAAAAAAATCAAAAAGGGAGAGGTTTATTATTAGGCGGAGCGCCAGGCGTAGAACCTGCTAATGTTGTAATTTTAGGTGGAGGTGTTGTGGGTGAAAATGCAGCGCTAATTGCAACAGGCATGAGATCAAAAGTTTACATAGTAGATAAATCTGAAGCTAGATTAAAACAATTAGAAGATATTTTTGGAGATCAAATAATTACACAATTAAGCAACAAGACCGATTTAAATAAATTAATTTCCGAGTGTGATCTTTTAATTGGAGGAGTTTTAATTCCCGGTGCTGAAGCTCCTAAATTAGTAACAAAAAATATGTTAAAAATCATGAAAAGAGGTGCGGTTATAGTAGATGTTGCAATAGACCAAGGAGGATGTGTTGAAACAAGTAAACCAACAACACATTCTAATCCAACTTACGTTGTTGATGATATTGTCCATTATTGCGTTGCAAATATGCCTGGAGGAGTTCCTAGAACTTCAACTTTGGCATTAAATAAAGCTACATTGCCATTTTTATCAAAACTTGCAAATGATGGTTACAAAAAAGCATTAAATAAAGATCCGAATTTTTTAGCAGGACTTAATATTTGTAAAGGAAATGTAACATATAAAGCTGTAGCCGATGTTTTTGGATATAAATACGCATCTCCAAAAGACGCTTTGGCAAATTAAAGATTAATGGATAAAAAAATTCCAAGCAGCACAAAAGTTGTTGTAATTGGTGGTGGTGTAGCAGGCTGTTCTACCGCTTATCATTTAGCGAAATTTGGATGGAAAGACACTATTTTACTTGAAAGAGATCAACTTACTTCAGGTACAACTTGGCATGCAGCAGGCTTAGTTAGTCAGTTAGGTCCTTCTGCAGCAATTACAAAAATAAGAAAATATACAACAGACTTATACAAAGAATTAGAGAAAAAAACCGGTTTTTCCGCTGGATTGAAATTGAATGGCGCATTATCTATAGCAACCACAAAAGGACGTTGGCAAGAATTAAAAAGACAAGCGACCACAGCTCAATTGTTTGATGTACATGTAGAAGTATTAAACATTGATCAAATAAAAAAAATCTACCCAATAATTAATGAAAAAGACATATTAGGTGGTATTTTTACGCCAGGAGATGGTCAAGCTGATCCTATAGGTGTAACAAATTTATTAGCAAAAGCTGCAAAAGAATTAGGAGTTCAAATATTTGAAAAAAGTCCAATTGACAAAATTCTAATTAAAAATGGAAAAATTGCTGGGGTTAAAGTTAATAATCAATTAATTGAATGTGAGTATATAGTTCTTGCAACTGGAATGTGGTCAAGACAAATAGGTGAAGATGTTGGAGTTAGCATACCTTTGTATCCTGCCGAACACTTTTATATTATTACAGAACCAATTAAAGACTTACCAAAAGATCTAGCGGTTCTAAGAGATTTTGATGATAGGTTATATTTAAAAGAAGATGCAGGCAAATTATTAGTCGGAATTTTTGAAGGAAAATCAATAGCAGCTTTTGCCAAAACCAATAGAGTTCCTAATGATTTTTCATTTGGTGAATTCCCAGAAAATTTAGATCATTTTGAACCTTATTTAGAAGCATCTTTTAAAAGGGTGCCACTTTTAGAAACTGTAGGAATTAGAAAATTTCTAGCAGGACCAGAATCTTTTACTCCAGATACGAATACATTATTAGGTGAAGTTCCAGAAGTTAGAAACTTTTTTGTTTGCTGTGGATTCAACAGCATTGGTATTGGAAGTGGAGGCGGAGCAGGGAAAGTAACAGCTGAGTGGATGATAAATGGTCATATTAACGAAGATTTGTTTATATATGACATAAAAAGATTTCAAAAATTTCATTCGGGATTGAAATTTATTACAGAAAGAATCACTGAAACATTAGGAGATTTATACGGAATGCACTGGCCATTTAAACAACATAAAACATCCAGAAACCAAAAACTTTTTCCTTATCATGAAGAATTAAAAAAAGCAGGAGCTTGTTTTGGTGTGTCCTCAGGATATGAAAGACCAATGTGGTTTGCATTAAATAATGAAAAACCTGAATTCAAATATAGTTATAATTATCAAAACTGGTATCCAGCTGTAGAATTTGAAACAAAAAATGCAAGAAAAAATATTGGATTATTTGATCTAACAGCTTTTTCAAAATTTGATTTAAAAGGAGAAAATACACATAGTGAATTACAAAGAATTTGTACAGCAAATATTAAAACTGAAATTGGCAAAACTTCTTACACACAAATGTTAAATGAAGATGGAGGAATAGAAACAGATTTAACCGTTGTTTGTATGGATAAAAACTATTTTAGAATTGTTACTTCTGCAGCAAATAGAGAGCATGATAAATTTCACATTTTAAAACATTTATCTAAAGAAGTAGAATTTAAAGATGTAACAAATGAAATAGCTTGTCTTGGTGTTTTTGGTCCAAAAAGTAGAAGTTTGATGTTAAAATTGTCAAATGATGATTTTTCTAATGAAAATTTTAAATTTGGCACAAGTAAAAAAATCTTAATAAACAATAAAGAAATATGGGCACAAAGATTATCTTATGTAGGAGAATTAGGTTTTGAACTTTATATTAAAATGAATGAAGCAAAAGAAATTTATAATTTAATAGTCAATAAAGGAAAAGAATTCAACCTTTCTCATTGTGGAATGCTTGCTATGGACACTATGAGAATGGAAAGTGGTTTTTTACATTGGGGCCATGATATTTCTCCAGAAGAAAATCAATACGAAGCAGACCTTCGATTTGCAATAAGCTACAATAAAGATGTTAACTTTATCGGAAAAGAAGCATTGATCAAAATTAAAGACAAAAAACAAAACAAAAAGTTTGTTATGCTTACACTAGAAAATAGCAAACCGGGAGAACCATTATTACTTCATGATGAACCAATTTATTTAGAGGATAAAATTATCGGTAGAACAACATCGGGAAATTATTCATTTAATTTTGAAAAAAATTTAGCATTTGGATATGTAAATTTAGAACATGATTTGGAATATCTTATTGATAAAAACCTATATATTGAAGTTGAGAAGAAAAAATATAATGCAATTCTTTTATCTAAGCCATTAAACACTAAGGACATAAAAAGCAATTAAAAACTAGTTTTATTACATAAGTTAATTCCTTTATTCCGTAAAACCTAATTTAAAAAAATATGACTTTTAATATAGAATAATTTATGCTTTACTATGTTTTGTATGAGTGGAGATCAAGTAACAAATTCTGAATTTAATCAAGTTCATCCAACAATTAAAAAAACTTCTAGAAAATCTAAAAAAGTAGATATTAATATTCTCTTAAACAAGGTTAGAGCAGCGCACAAAAAAGAAAAATTCGAAAATATAATATTTTTTGGTTTGGCAGCAATAGCAATTGTTGTAACCGGAATTATTGTTTCCTTATAAATAAACTTATATCATTGCATTAATAATTTTAGCGATCTATGTAATAACTGTATAGAATTTAAATTTCATGTCCAAAATAATAGAAATTGGTATTACAAAAAAAAATAACCAAAAATTAAAAATTGAAAAAGTTAACAATATTGAGGTAGTAGCTGGAAAAGGAATTAAAGGAGATAGAAATTATCATGATTTTAATGAACCCAGAAAACAAATCACTTTAATTGAAAGCGAAAACATCGATTATTATAATCAAAAATTTAATACAAATTTTTCATATTTAGACTTTAGAAGAAATTTAATTACTAAAAACATTCAATTGAACGAATTAGTAGGAAAAAAATTATCTATAGGGCAAATAGATATGCAGGTTCATGATCTGTGTAGACCTTGCAATTATCTTCAAGAGATTTTAGGAAAAGATAATATAATCAAAGAATTTTTAAGAAGAGGAGGTCTTCGTTGTGAAATTTTATTTTCAGGAAATATTAAAGTGGAAGATGAAATTAAAGTTTTATAGTTTTCTATTAAATTAATAATTATTCTGCAAATGTATCATTAAATTGTCTTGCAACTCTAACAAAAGTAGTGCATTTGCTTAATTGTTTTAAAGAAGGAGCTCCAACATATGTACAACTACTTCTTACTCCACCAAGAATATTAAAAATTGTATCTTTTATTTTACCGCGGTATTTTACTCTTACCGTTCTTCCTTCGCTACTTCTGTAATCAGATAGTCCACCATAATGTTTTTTATTAGCAACATCTGAGCTCGATCCATAAAACTCAATATATTTTTGGCCATTTGTTTTAATTAATTTACCTTTACCTTCATCATGACCTGCTAGCATTCCTCCCAACATTACAAAATCTGCGCCCGCACCAAATCCTTTTGCTACATCACCAGGACAAGTGCACCCACCATCAGCAATAATATGTGCCCCTAAGCCATGAGCTGCATCAGCACACTCTATAACCGCACTTAATTGAGGATAACCAACTCCTGTTTGAATTCTTGTTGTACAGACACTTCCGGGACCAATTCCAACTTTTACAATATCTGTTCCACTTAGAATTAATTCTTGTGTCATATCTGCCGTGACTACGTTTCCAGCAATAATAGTTTTGGTTGGATATTTATCTCTTATAGATTTTATAAAACTACTAAAGTGCTCTGAATACCCATTTGCAACATCAATGCAAATAAAATTAAAAAAACTAAATTCCTTTAAAATTTTATCTAAATTTTCAAAATCTTCTTTTTTTATTCCAATACTTAATGCGATATGTTGGTAAATTGATTTAATTTTTTTATTTTGTTTTAATTTTCTAACATCATGTTGTTTGGTTAAACATGTAATCATTTCAAATTCAGATAATGTTTCTGCAACACCTAGCTCTCCGACTCCATCCATATTAGCAGCAATAATGGGAATTCCTGACCACTCATTTTTACTGTATTTAAATCTGTAAGTTCTAAGTAGATTTACATCTTTACGACTCTTTAGAGTGCTTCTTTTAGGTCTGAATAAAACGTCAGAATAATCAAGTTTTAATTCTTCTTCAATTCTCATCGGTGAACAAACTATCCTTGAATAAGATTATTTCAAATGAATTATTTGTTGTGGATAAGAGTTGAAAAGGAAATAAAAACCACTATAAATCAACAATAATTAATCGGCGGGGTAGCTCAGTTGGTTAGAGCGCGGGACTCATAAGCCCGAGGTCGGCAGTTCGATCCTGCCTCCCGCTACCATTCTAGACGATTGGTCCAAAATTGCGTCACTGAGGCGTCAATGCTAAAGTAGTTTCATGAAAAAGTTTCTAATAATATTGGCCTGCGGGAATGTTGTTATGAAAAAACTTTTAAGGATCTTGGTTCTGGGTTTAATAATTTGCAGTAGTGTTTATGCCAGCATTATCGCCATTGATAAGAAAACAAGAGTAAGTGTCCAGGATATATAAAATGTAGTTTTCATGGCAAGGATTTAATAATTAATAAACGGCCCGGCAAGCAAAACTAACCAATAGCAAAATATAAAAGTATAAAATAATTTAATACGCATTCGACGTCTAAGTAGTCATCAATTGTGTTTAAATCGTGTTGGATTTTTGGGTTTGAAAAATATTTTTTGGAAATTTTGTCGCAGTTAAGAAAAGAGAATCAGAGACGGGATAAATTAAAAAATTCTCTAAAATTAATTGTTAAAGAATTTCATAAAAAATCTGAACACACTATGAACACACCTAGCGTTAAAAATTGAGTTTTTTAGAAAAATTATTGGCGTAGATTAAGGAATAATGTTACAAAGTTCGGAGCATCTGGCAACAGAACGTCCTTTCCACAATTTTTTTTAACTTGACATTTCTTATCAAATCAATTTAAAGGTGCACTATTGTTAGTTTTTTCTAACAATAAAGTTTAATAAAAAAGAAAGAAAATAAAATGAGTCTAAAAGGCAAAGTAAAATGGTTTAATGGAACAAAAGGATATGGTTTCATTGAAAGAGAAGATAAAGAAAAAGATGTTTTTGTACATTCTTCAGCAGCTCGAGAAGCAAACTTGGAGTTAAATGAAGGTGATGCGGTAACATTTGAAGTTGAGAACGGTGAAAAAGGTCCTTCCGCAGTTAATCTGCAAAAAGCTTAATCATATTTCAATAAATTTCAAAACACATTTGGGGTAGAACTTAAAAAAATTTATAATATTTAATTTCTGCCCCACTGCGCTAGTTTTTTTTGAACTTCTAACAAATTAAAAATACTGATAGATTCTCTTTAAAAGAAACTAGGTCCCTAAAAGTTTTTTCATTAATTCAAAACCTTATCTAATACCTTGATTTTTGCACCTATTGATTTATTTCAATTGAAATAAAAATTTCTATTGTTGTATTTTTTAGATGCATAAATTTTATTAATATTAAAAAAATTTAAATAGTTAGTTATTAATGCATAAAAAATGATATAAAAAACAATGTTTGATGTGTGTGTAATAGGTCAAATAGTTAAAGATTATAACTATCTAAAAGGGAAAAAATATCCTCCCAAAATTTCAGCTGGAGGTACGGGTTATTATTCAACTTATACTTACTATAATCTTGGATTAAAAACAGCTTTGGTTACAAGTTTTAACAAAAACGATAAATATTTACTGTCTAGACAATTTGAGAATATTAAAATTATTAATAATAACAATGCTACTTCGACTGAGTTTAGAAATTATTACAGGTTGGGAGATAAAAATTATAGAAAGCAAGAAGCAACTTATAATAACAGACCAGTTAAAAATAAGATTCCCAAAGCAAAAATATATCACTTTGGACCATTGGTTCCAAATGATATTAACTATATTCTTTATAACAAAATTAAAAAAAGAAAAGGATTAAAGATATTAGATGTACAGGGTTTAACTAGAGATATTAAAAATCAAATAATTATAAACCAAATAAATCCTTCGATAAAAAAGTTATTAAAAGGATTTGACGTATTAAAGTGTGATACTAGAGAATTATTTTTGATAAAAGATTATCCAAAAAAAGAAAGCATTGTTAATTATTTATTTGATCTAGGTATTTCAGAGATAATTGTTACGAAAGGATTTTTTGGTTCAACTATTTATTCAAAAGAAAAAGATAGAACAGTAATTCCTCCTTTTATTCCAAATAAAATTGTTGATACCACGGGATGTGGCGATACATATGCTGCAATTTACGCATTCGCACGATATAAGGGATATTCTATTTATCATGCGGGTCTTCTAGCTAGTGCGGGCTCTGGGATAAAGACTGAAAAAACTGGACTTTTAACAAAATCATTTACCAAAATAAAAATAAGGGTTAATCCAATTTGTCAAATTTAATGATTAAAACTGCTGTAATTCTTGCTGCTGGAAAAGGAAATAGATTAAATAAAATCACCAATTATAAATCAAAGCCCTTAACAGAACTTTTTGGAAGAACTTTTATTGATAGAGCTATTTTAAATTTAAGAAATAATCTTAAAGTTGAAAATTTTATTATTGTTACAGGACATAATAATCAAGAGTCCGAACAATACCTAGATCAATTAAAGCAAAAATACAATTTAAACTTATCCTGTATTTATGATCCAGATTGGGAAAAAGGAAATGGACATACTTTTCTAGCTGCTTTAAATAATACTAATGAAGATCAATTTTATTTACAAATGGTTGATCATTTGTTTACAGATAAATTCTACCAAGTAATTTTAAATACAAAAATTTCAAACAATAAATCCTATTTATTAGTCTCAAAAAATTTATCTAAATATCATGACTATGGAGATGTAACTAAGGTAAAAATTGAAAATAATTATATAAATAACTTAGATAAATCAATTGAAAAACCGAACGCTTATGACACTGGTTTTTTTATTATTGATAAAAAAAATTACGATACAAACATATTTTTTAACTTTGATAAAGTTGAACTTAGCAAAGTTCATATGTCTGTTGCAGACAAGCAAAATCTTCTTCCAATCTATGTGGAACATTCTGACTGGATGGACATTGATACAGAGGTAGATCTGAAAAAAGCAGAAGATTTTTTAATTGAAAGTTTGAAAAATAAATCAACTGATGGGCCAGTATCAAAATACATTAATAGAAAACTGTCAGTTCCTATTTCAAAAAAATTAATTAATTACGATATAACCCCTAATCAAATTTCAATTGGTGTTTTTTTAATTGCTGTTTTGGGAGCATTTATTATTGCCCAAGATAATTATTTTGCATTATTATTTGGTGCTTTATTAGCTCAATTATCTTCTGTCTTGGACGGGTGTGATGGAGAAATAGCTCGACTAAAACTACTTAAATCTAAATTTGGAGGATGGTTTGATCAAGTTTTGGATAGATATAGCGATATATTTATTCTTTCTGGATTAACTATACATTGTTTTAATAACTATGAAACAACTTGGGTAATTATAATTGGTTTGCTGGCTGTCGGAACCAAAACTTTATTAAGCTACACAGCTTATAAGTATGATGAAATTTTCAAAAATAATAATTCATTTAGAATTGGAAGAGATGTAACAACGCTAATTTTATTTGTTGGAGCTATTTTAAACTTTCCTTATTTTACGCTAATTCTGTTAGCTGTTTTATTTAATTTTGAAATATTAAAAAGAATTTATCTTTTGAAGGATAGATTAATTTAAATTTCAATCCAAAGAGGATAATGATCAGATCCTTTAGGCATTTTATCAATATAAGTATTTTTAACTTTCCCAATTAATTCATGAGATACATAGCAATGATCAATACTATCTCCACTTAAATTTGTCGCTCTATCGATATTTTTATCTTTGTTTTTCCAAGTATCGTAAAAATTTTCTGTGGTTGTAATTTCTTTATATTCTTCGCTATCAATATTACAATTCATATCCCCCATTAATATAAACTGTGATGGCATTGGAGGTTTTTTACCTTCTGTCCAACCTTCATCTGTATGTTCGCCTGACCAAGCACCTTTTTCAAATGGCGCTCTGTTGATGGTGCTTATCATATGGTTTAACTGAGGAAATCTGCTCTTAGAATCACGATGGCTTAAATGAGTATTGTAAATTCTAGTGGGACCTATATCTGGAATATCTATAACTGCTTCTAGTAAGGCTCTTTGAATTGAATGAATTGGACCAACCCCTTCCTTTGGTAAAGGAAAGTTTCTAGATGAAATAATTGGATACTTGGAAAGTATCATGTTCCCAAATTGTCTACGCCTATTAAAAATTTGTCCATATTTGTTTTTAATACTAGAATTAACATCTAAAGCTGTTCCAAAAATAGTAAAAAAATTTGGAAGAAAACTACTTAATGCTTGAGATTGATCTATAAATCCAGACCGTTGCCAGAATCTCTCAACTTCTTGTATACAGGCAATATCAGCGTCCTGAAGCGCTTCAGCTATTCTAATTAAACTAAATTTACCATCCTGACCTTTGCTATATTGAATATTATAAGTTACTAGTTTCATAATAGATTATTATTTTTTTTTTAAAAAAAAAATCAACTTAAAAAATATAAATCCAAGAATCGAGATATTAATTATAAACAAACCCAGAACCAAGATCCCTAAAACCTTTTTCATTATAAAGTTTAAGAATTTATCCTTCCAAGATAATTAACAAAAACAACACCTATTACAATTAAAACTATGCCTATTGAACCATAGATATTAGGCATCTGATTATATTTGGTAACGCCAAAAAGAGTTACTCCAATTATGGTTAAACCTCCATAAGTAGCATAGGTAAAACCAACAGGTATTGTATTCATAGCTCTAGATAAACAAAAACAAAAAATTGTAAGCAAAATGATTATTCCACAGGCAATAGAAGGGAGTAGTTTAGTAAAGCCCTCACTCATTTTTAAAAAATATCCATTAGCCAGAATTCCTAAAAAAATTCCAACAACTAAAAAAATATAAGCTATTAATAATTTCATCTAATTCAATTCTGCAAATACTTTATTCTAGCACAAATCTATAAGTGAGTCAGGTGCCCGTATAAAGGTTGATTTCGCAGGGATTTTTTAAAAATTTTTTTGGGTTAGGGTACCTATGATTACAATAAGTTTTCAACGATTCTAAACGTCTGTATCTAAGTCTAAAGGTAAAACTATTGGGACCCTTTTTAAAAAGGTGGCGTGGGGTTAAGTAAAAGTTTTAAATTTGCAAACTTGATTGGGACCTCTTTGTTGGTCTGACTCGGCATTCTTGACTCGCTCTTGTCACACTTGATCCAGAAAAAATCTTTTATCCTATATTTTATTTGATATACTTACGGTTGATCAATGTAATGTTTATGGTAATAAAGGCGATACTTTTGTAAGTTGTTTTGGTTTTGGGTGGTTAGCTCAGTTGGTAGAGCATCTCGTTTAATCATATTTGCTGGAGTTTTTTTTCTTAAGTTTTTTTAAAGTTGCAATCAAAGCCAATTGGGTTTTATTATTTTAACTTTAGCATTGTTAATTTTAAAAGTTGAATTAAAATCGAATTTTTCCGAAGTGTATTTTATTACTGCAAATGGGTAATTTTCACTTATTAAAACTTTACCTATTTCAGAATCTTCACTAAAAATTGAATCGCCTTCACTTATTTTTCCTTCAACTATTTTAACCGGTAACAATCTTTTTGTTAATTTATTTTTTAATTTTATCCTTGATGTATTTTCTTGACCTACATAACATCCTTTTTTAAAATCAATTGCGTTAAGCTCTTCAAAATTACATTCTATTCCAAATATTTTATCTTTAAGTTTGTTTGTATTTTTTTGAGGAATGCCTAAATCAAAACTTAAATTATAATATTCTTCTTGTTTTACAGATTTTAAATTAAGTTTTTTTAGTGACAAATAAAGTTTTTCAAGATTAATAACCAATCTTGCTCCAAGTTTTTTATTTCTAGGATCTAACAAAATAGGATCTTCTCTATATTTTAAAGTAAATCCTAATTCATCTTTAGAACCTTCGATAGATTTAAATTTTTCATAACTTAAAGCAGCCACCGCAAATTCATTGCTGAGATTTAAAATTTGAACATTCGATCTTAGTTTGTATAAGGAAAATTGTTTAAACAGTTCTTCAATTTGTATCTTTTCACAATCAATAAAATAACCTTTTTTGTGTTTAACAACTATAAAGTCGAATAAAAATTTTCCTTGGGGAGTCAATAGAGATGCAAAACAAGAGCTGTTGTCAGAAACTTTATCTATGTCATTAGTTATAATATTTTGTAAAAAATCCTTTGCATCTATTCCATCAACAAAGAGAATTCCTCGATCTTCTAAAATACAAGCACTATTAATATTCATATTTGATTGCTAATCATTTATAATATAATTACTTTTCTACGAAATGTTAGATTTAATTATAAAAAATGGCTTATGCTACATAGATGGCAACCTCAAAAAGCAAGACATTGGAATAAAAAATAGTAAAATTACAAAAATTGGAACTTTAAATAGTGAAAATTCCAAAGAAGTATTTGATGCAATAAACCTAACAGTTTTACCAGGATGTATTGATACGCAGGTTCATTTTAGAGAACCAGGATCTACAGATGTTGAAGATTTAAATTCAGGAAGCAGGGCAGCAATAGTAGGTGGAATAACATCGGTATTTGAAATGCCGAACACCAGCCCTCCTACATCAAGCAAAACAGAATTTTCTAATAAATTAAAATTAGCAAAAAATAGAATGTATTGTAATTATGCATTTTATTTTGGAGCAACACCAGACAATCATAAAGAACTATCAGATTTACACGGTTTAGAAGGATGTTGTGGAATTAAACTTTTTGCAGGATCTTCAACAGGAAATTTATTAGTTCAGCATGAAGAAGATATTGAAAAAGTATTTCAAAATAGTTCAAGAATAGTTTCTGTTCATTCTGAAGATGAGGAAATTTTAAATAAGAGAAAAAAGTTAATTAAACAAGGAGATGTAAAAACACATCCTATCTGGAGAAATGAAGAATGTGCAATGTCATCAACGAGAAAAATAGTGAAAATAGCAGAAAGATTAGATAAGAAAGCGCACATTCTTCATGTGACAACAAAAGAAGAAGTTGATTTTTTATCTCAACATAAAGGTAATGTTTCCTTTGAAATTACTCCACAACATTTAACTTTCAAAGCTCCAGATTGTTATGAGGAATTAGGAACATATGTGCAAATGAATCCGCCTATAAGAGATAAAGTGCATCAAGATAGATTATGGTACGGCGTAAAAAATAATTTTCTAGATATTATTGGATCAGATCACGCTCCACATTTAAAAGAGAATAAAGATAAAAATTATCCTAATTCTCCATCTGGAATGCCTGGTGTTCAAACATTGGTGCCAATAATGCTAAATCATGTTAACGATGGCAAACTAACTCTTGAACAATTTGTAAATTTTGTTTGTGAAAATCCTGTTAAAATTTTTGACATAAAAAACAAAGGTTATATTAAAATAGGATTTGATGCTGATTTAACTATAGTAGATATGAATAAAAAAATTCTAATCAAAAATGAAAATATTGAAAGTAAATGTAAATGGTCTCCATTTAATGGAATGGAATTTAAAGGAAAACCTATTTTAACTGTAATTAACGGTCAGATAAAAATGAAAAATGGAAAAATCTTAGGCGATCCAAATGGCCAACCTTTAGTTTTTTAAACAACTTCACAAAAGATAGCTCCAAGAAGAAATAAATACTTTGTCATTAAACTTATAAAATATTATTATTAATTAAATCTTCTTTAATTTCATCTAAAATTGTAGGATCGTCAATCGTTGCTGGCATTTTATATTCTTGGTTATCAGCTATTTTTCTAACCGTTCCTCTTAAAATTTTTCCAGATCTTGTTTTAGGTAATCTTTTTACAACAATAGCGGTTTTAAAAGCTGCAACAGGACCAACTTTATCTCTAACCATTTGTATGCATTCTTTGGATATTGTTTCGTTATCTTTTTGGACTCCGGCTTTAAGTGCTATTAAACCAATTGGTAATTGTCCTTTTAATTTATCTGCAATTCCAATAACTGCACATTCTGCTACTGATTGATGTTCTGACAAAACTTCTTCAATTGCACCCGTCGATAATCTGTGCCCAGCAACATTTATAATATCATCTGTTCTGGACATAATCCAAATATAACCATCGTCATCAATGTGTCCTGCATCATAGGTTTGATAATACCCTTCATAGTTTGACATATAAGTTTTTTTGAATCTTTCGTCAGCATTCCATAAAGTTGGAAAAGTTCCTGGAGGCAATGGAAGTTTAACTACAATGTCACCCATTTCGTTTGGCTTAGCTAGCGTTTTATCTGGTTTTATAACTTTAACATCATAACCCGGAACAGCTTTGCAAGCAGAGCCATACTTTGTTTTCATCATTTCTATTCCTGTGCAGTTAGCACTAATTGCCCAGCTAGTCTCAGTTTGCCACCAATGATCAATTACTGGAACTTTTAATAGAGATTCTGCCCATTTAATTGTATCAGGATCAGCTCTCTCGCCTGCCAAAAATAAACTTCGAAATGAACTTAAATCGTATTTAGAAAAAAACTTACCTTCAGGATCTTCTTTCTTAATTGCCCTAAATGCAGTTGGTGCAGTGAATAGAGATTTTACTTTGTAGTCTGAAATGATTTTCCAGAAAACTCCAGCATCAGGAGTTCCAACGGGTTTACCTTCAAAAAGAATGGTTGTACATCCTTTGAATAATGGTGCATAAACAATATAAGAGTGGCCTACAATCCAACCGATATCGCTAGCTGACCACCAAACATCATCCTGATCAATATTGTAAATATTTTTCATAGTCCATTTAAGAGCAGCAATATGACCCCCAATATCTCTAACAATTCCTTTCGGAACTCCTGTTGTACCCGATGTATATAAAATATATGCAAATTCGTTAGATTTCATTTCAACACAATCCACACTTTTTGCATTAGACAAAGCTTCTTCCCAACTTATTTCTATAGGAGCATTAAGTTTTACTTCATGTCTTGGTCTTTGGAACAAAATAAGTTTTTCAATTTTATGAGAAGCTAACTTTAAAGCTTGATCTACAAGAGGTTTATATTCTACAGTTTTTCCTGGCTCAAAGCCACACGAAGCTGTCAGTAATAGTTTAGCTTTACTGTCATCTATTCTACTAGCTAATTCGTTTGATGCAAATCCTCCAAAAACAACAGAGTGAATTGCTCCAATTCTTGCACAAGCAAGCATACCAATGACTGCCTCAGGTATCATTGGCATATAAATAATAACCCTATCTCCTTTTTTTATTCCTTGATTTTGTAATACACCTGCAAACTTTGAAACTTTTTCTTTTAACTCATTATATGTAAACTTGTTTTTATTAGCTGTTATAGGACTATCATACAACAAAGCAGTTCTATCACCTCTACCTTTATCTATATGGAAGTCCAAAGCATTATAACATGTATTTGTAACTCCATCTTCATACCATTTATAGAAAGGAGGATTTGATTTATTAAGAATTTTTGTTGGTTTCTTAAACCAAAAAATATCTTCTGATATTTTTTTCCAAAATTCTTCAGGATTCTTAATAGAATTAGAATAAATTTGAGAAAATTTTTGATTCATATTAATTTGCTTTTTTATTAATTTTTATATGGTTTTTTCAAATAAATTTCATTTAAATTAAA
>JYMV01039151.1_pt1 | contig 16500 bp, 7 predicted proteins | sample 338911 | NCBI WGS metagenome assembly JYMV01 (sample SAMN03354496, study PRJNA234377) | hydrothermal vent metagenome | biome: Deep sea; feature: Hydrothermal plumes at the Eastern Lau Spreading Center, Western Pacific Ocean; material: Seawater | place: Tonga | collected 2009 | depth 2000 m m
TAATTACCTGATATTCTTCTTTCAATCCCTCGTTTATCTGTTTTCTTCCTATACAATTACCTGATATTCTTCTTTCAATCCCTCATTTATCTGTTTTCATCATATACATTAAACAATGATTACCTGATATTCTCCTTTCAATCTCTCGTTTATTTGTTTTCTACCTGTATTTTAAACACTAATTACCTGATATTCTTCTTTCAATCCTTCGTTTATCTGTTTTCTTCCTATACATTAAACACTAATTACCTGATATTCTTCTTTTAATCCCTCGTTTATCTGTTTTCTTCCTATACAATTACCTGATATTCTTCTTTCAATCCCTCGTTTATCTGTTTTCTTCCTATACAATTACCTGATATTCTTCTTTCAATCTCTCATTTATCTGTTTTCTTCCTATATATTAAACACTAATTACCTGATATTCTTCTTTCAATCCCTCGTTTATCTGTTTTCTTCCTATACAATTACCTGATATTCTTCTTTCAATACTCCGTTTATCTGTTTTCATCCTATACATTAAACACTAATTACCTGATATTCTTCTTTCAATCCTTCGTTTTTATGTTGTATACCTATACATTAAACAATAATTACCTGATATTCTTCTTTCAATCCTTGGTTTATTTGTTTTCTTCCTATACATTAAGCACTAATTACCTGATATTCTTCTTTAAATCCCTCGTTGATTTGTTTTCTTCCTATATATTAAACAGTAATTACCTGATATTCTTCTTTCAATCCCCCGTTTATCTGTTTTCATCCTATGCATTAAACACTAATTACCTGATATTCTTCTTTCAATCCCTCGTTGATTTGTTTTCTTCCTATATATTAAACACTAATTACCTGATATTCTTCTTTCAATCCCTCGTTTATTTGTTTTCTTCCTATATATCCCTTCAAATCTTCCACTTTAATACAAGAATTAACACCTCTGATGTTTTCATACGTCATATTTGTATTTTGGCTCTGAATTATTTTTGATGATGTAGGTAATATATCATCATCTGTGTCAATAGAAAATGTACGATTAGGTATACTTAAGTTGATGTACATTTGGTCATCTCTGCCTTCTGAAAAAATATAATGATCCGTTAACCGTTACCATACAGGTATAAATTCAATGTTATGCGTAATAGCGTATAGCAAGGTAACATTGGAATTTAAACTGTCCGGCTTCCTTACAAAGGACTATTCCACTAAAGAATACCACAACTGGAGCAAAAGCAATGTAATTCAATTGGCATTTTCAAATGAAAACAAATATATTACAAATGCACACTGGACATACATGTTAACGAAAAGAGAAGAGAAAATGAAGAATTAACAATTCAGAACCATAGGAAATATTAAGCACAAGACACAATTCTAAGTCAAACAGCAAAAAACTATAAAGATTAGAAACAATGACTCCACCTTGTAAAAACAACAAATAAACCCAAGAATGATCCCAGGTTCTCGCTAGAAAGAAATATCATTACAATTTGTCATCAGAGTTATCTTATACCTAAGACAGGTGTTTATTAGTTAATTACTCATTCTTAACAGAAACTGTGAAAAAATAGAAATAATCTCGCATTGATAATGCTTTATTTTAAGTAAACACAATAAAGCATATTTGAAAGACATCAGTGTATTGTAGGCTTGCGTTATTAGTCCACTATATATACATGATCAGGACCGTCGTGATCGGGATCGTATGGTAGTTGTATTTACAACTAATTTTGCAATCAGTGCCTTTCACCACTAAATTTGGCGAGGTGTTATCGATACATATTTATATGATAAAGTTTGTGGCAGGTCGGTAGCTTTCCACAGGTATTCCGGCTTCATCCACCAATAAATCTGACCACTACGATATAACTGACATAGTCTTGAAATAGGTGTTAAACATCATAACCATAACCCTTTCATCGAATAATTCCATGTATGTCACATCTATTCCATTGAACGTAAAATAAAGAATAAACCAGATAGAGCTCGGTCTGCATCATACCTACACCTAGTAATTGACAGTGATGACCGGTTAATAACAAAGTATTACGTCAGAAGAGATAATTTCGATTTTCCTATTATATATATTCCATTCCAGCAGATTCTGCACATCGGTATATAACTATTTTTCTTGATACGATATTCCGAAGTTTGTAATTTCTATCAGGATTTCCTTGACACATAATTACTGCCAACAAGGAAATTACAGAAACAGTGGTTCTTAATGATAACTTATAAAGATATCACTTCCAAGTTATGTCGATCACTATCCTAACTTAGTTCTTTTCACCGATCCAGGATACTTGTATCAGCGCATATTTTCACTTCTCTATTCAAATCCTATGCTTTCGACCGTCATGACTTATGAATTTAAACTGTCCGGCTTCCCTCCAAAGGACTATTCCACTACGACTTTGGACATAACATGGCGGTTGTAACAAGTGGGCAGGAACTGGTTGCCTTTTCGTATCATCTCATATCACTCCTCTTTCTTCTTTTTGTTGTTTGCTTATATATGTGTCTGGGTTGATGTTAAATAAATCCGTTTAACCCTGCCACGTTTTCGTTCAGGACTTGATGTGGGTTGAGAAGAGCAAATAGTAGAAGTTCGAATGCATTAAAGTGCTTCGTGTGGATCAGCACATCCCGATCCATGCATGGCACCATTGTATGTGTATGATAACGACCCGAACATGGTGTTTACATGGGAGCAGACTAATTTATTAGCATCTGACATCATCATTTATTTGGTGACGACGGTAAATATTAAACGAATTAAATAATATAGTAAAAAGGTAGCACGGTTTATAGGTTAAGGTACTAAATTTTATAAGTTGAAAGAGGTGGTGATGCAAGGCGATGGTAATGTTTGCCTTCCAAGGGATCAGCAATTCCCAATAAGCAAGACACTCATTGCATGATGATTATGTGTTTGATTTGTACCACCAAACTAGAGGATGCATACACTTTTGGGTGGAGAGGGGGCGGTAGTGGTAGTACCCCGCAGCGGTACAATCATATATTATACAATGGAGTATTTTGAACGACATAGGCAATATCGTCCGTCAATCAAAACAAGAAACATAAATGTATATGGCTATACAACAAAGTAAAAATTGTAAGCTGTCTACCATTTGAATCTCTTAACATAATCTACTAAACATACTTTTCAATATATGATACAGTACCTGTTCGGAACGTTACATCTTCTACGTTGTTGTATGCTCTGTTATTTATAGCTCCAGTTGTTTCTTTAACATGAGGTGTTTGTCTTCTCCTAATAACAATTACAAGATTTAATATCAGAAAGTTCATCATTCACATTCTAGGCAACAGCGACATATGTAGAAAGCAGAAATATAGCTTTATAGATACATCTATGTGTGTGTGTGTGTTTGTGTGTGTGTTTGTGTGTGTGTTTGTGATATTTAATACCGAAAGGATAAACAAATTATTTCGTACAAAAATAAATCATGTAAGTATGGTGTGGGCATATGACAATTGATTTAGTGCTTTATGTTAAGGGAAAATTAATGATTCGGCATGGCCGACTTTATCTTGTCACCAAACGTTAGGAATTACTACAAATATAACATTTTACCAGAATTGAGCCTGGCATTCAGTGAAATCCAGTAAAGCCACGGGCAGTAAATTATCTCCTTTCGGAAGATTGTGTTGTATCCAATAGTGGTGTCACTAGGTCATTTATGTTATCCCGAGTTCCCACGGAGGTTAAGAGGTTATGCATTTCTATAATTTCTATTAATTTCTTCTAATATGCAGATAACTTAATAATACTTGCAGTGACATTGAATGTGTTGCAATCTTTGTTTATTATTTTCTTACAAGCACACATGAAGACCTAAAAGGAACTGATAGATAATAAAAAAAAAAATTCAAATTTTCAATATTACCTTTTAACAAGAATGAGTACAATTACTATGACAACCAGAAACAAGACAGCGACTGAAATTCCACCAACAATAGGAACTGCATCAGACGAAGACATCAGTGCCTCTGTCTCTGTAAGACATTCAGCAAAGTAAACACAACCACACGATTAATGTTATATCTGCTACATTATTACACATCTTTAAATAGTAAAGCAGAAGTTATTATACACTTAAAATCCCAATTTCACAAATCACTTTTGAGTGATTGATTCCTTCTTAGCGTAAGCAGTATTGTGGCTATTTTCATGAGGAGAACACATGTACACACCAGTGATAATGGGTAAAATGGATAGCGCTTAGATGGTTTGGACGAAAAGATGATTTGATTGTTACGGAACATTTTGCTTTACAGCGGGCAAATTACGACCACTTTATGCAAACTAATGTTCACACAGCAAGTTATTTTTTTAAGCAAAAACCATGAAAAGCTTTGAGCCCTTGAACCTCAAACGGACGTTTATGTCTGTGGAATTGTTCCGCGCAGCGTGCAAGATAAGGATATCATCGTTGGTCGGACAAAATGTATATCCACACGAAGAAGTAATCATGAGAGAATGAGAGGATCCCACAGACTGTTAGTGACGCCAGTTCTTTTTTTTCAAAGCCAATTAAAGAAGCAATCAGCTAAGGCACGGGCATTCTATATGGATCAGGTAGTTCATTACAAAACAATACTTTCTACTGAAACTATTGCTTATGGTGACATTTTTAGGGGACGTAAATTGTATGAAGTTTGTTATATATATTCCCTTTTGAATGAATTCACAGTACATGATGTGTGATCGCAACCCCTAGTAATTATCACATAACATTTAATAAAAAAAAATAGATCCCTGGAATAATCCCTCTGTGAAACTCCTAAGCAAAAAGTTGGAAAGCCAAATAATCTAAATCTCTAGGAGTAAAAATACCATCAGGATAAACAAAATCGGAAAAGTTACATAAAAGATACCTGATGAACATTATTTGCAATAATAATTACATTTTGTGAAGAGCATAAGCATTCACTCAAGTGTGTATATCTCATTAAATGTCCTGTAATTATATCAATGAGGATTTTGTTTTACATAATCTATGAATTAAGATTTGAATTTTTCTTAAGTTTCATTTTGTTTTCTGTACATCATATTATATTTTGTCTTACATTCCTATGTTTGATTAGGTCACAATAATATTTGGCGAAGCATCAATATCTAGACCAGAGACCATCATATCCTATCATCCTATCAAATTTACTACCGAATTCCTATTCTGTCTAGAAGCATACATTCACGCCTTGATATCTTTTTAATATGACAATTAATATACGACTATATAACATAATTGTAACTCCGCCTTCATTCAACATCATAAGAAAGCTTCCTTTACTGGTTGATTTTGGACAGCATTTATACCTATAAAGAGCTAGGGTTATGGTTATGGTGTTTAACGCCACATTCAACAATATTTTAATTAAGTCGTGGCGGTCAGTTTTATTGGTAGATGAAACCGGAATGCCCTGAGACAACCACAGTCACTGTAAACTTTATCATATAATGTCGTATCGAGTACACCTCGCCTGGACGGGTTTCAAACTCACAGCACTAGTGGTGATATGAACTGATTGCATAGGTAGTTATAAATCTAACAACCATCATATGATTAGGACCACGAAGGCACCTTAACTACAAAGTCATATACACTTGATTCAGTAGAACGCAATACAAACATACGTCATATAATAAAGTTAACCTAACATTTACCTGGACACAACTTTATAGAGCACGATTCAATTTCTGTGTCATTTCCTTGGCAATCTGAGCCCCCATATGCAGGCTCTGGTTTGTTACATTCCTGAGATCGTGACCTTGATCCACTACCACATGTCGCTGAACATGAATTCCAATCTACCCATGTACCCCAGTGTCCGTTTACTAAATGTACATAGTTAAAAATAGATGCTACATTGTATTATTTTTCACATCTTCTCATCAATATACTGAGTGAAATATTAATATACGAGGACAAAAATACAAATTGAAATGTATTTTCTGTCTTTGATATCAAAATAATTACCTCATTGTTTTTTAATGTTGTTATGCACAACGAACTTGCACAACTATGTGAAATCAGTTTTAAATAATTCCCATAATTTGACCGACAATCCGCATGTGCGAATTAAAATACACCCGTACTTTAAGTATTATATTGTTTACATCCCCAATGGATGACATCATATTATAATTTTGTATTCTGTAGAGTGAAATATATTTAAGCTTTAAAATATGAATTAAAACACACTGATAAAATAAATATATTTTCACATTCTGGTTATATGTATTATTATTCACATTGTTTCACTCTCAGAAGTAAGCTTCAGTTTACTGTTCAAGGTACAAAACCATATACACTTAACTCAGTAGAACAGAATACAAACATACATTATATATTTACTGAATTAAGCAATTCTAAAATGTACCTGGACACAACTTTATAGAGCAGGATTCAATTTCTGTGTCATTTCCGTGACAATCTGAGCCCCCAAATGCAGGCGTTGGGTTGTTGCATTCCTGATATCGTGACCTTGATCCACTACCACATGTCACTGAACATGAATTCCAATCATGCCATACACCCCAGTTTCCGTTTACTAAAGATATTGTTAAATATAGATGCTAAGACAGACAAATATTGTTGAGATATAGCAGTACAATAATTTTTCTTTTTCATTTCAGCCATTATATATTTTACAATTATGTTCTCCAAATGATCTTATGAAGAGCATTGGTTAATTAATATATTTCATGTATATGTCTTATAGATAGTGCTTGAGTTGATGGAAATAGACATAACAGCTAGAAAGGTATCTTCACGAATCAATGGTAAACAAAAAACCTAACGCTATCTCCTAAAGATTTAATTACGTTTTAATACATGTACTTTTTTATTTTTTGATACAACGTTCTATCGGTTTCAACTTATCATAGGTTGTTGACTACATATTAATAAAACCTTCACAAAGAATAATGGTTTCCAATGTTACTTTTCTGTGACGTTTCAACAGTAGAACACAATCAAATGATATGAGATTTTTCCGTGTTAAAGTCCATCTGTGTTTCATTTATTAATATAATCATTTTCGTGAATTATCTGCTGATATTTTGCATTCTTAATTTTTACTTTGTTTTGAGTTCTTTTATTTACTATTTTTATTTTTTTATTGAGCTTTTTCATTATCTGATATCTTCAGATGTTATTTTTTTATTGAGTTTTTTCATTATCTGATATCTTCAGATGTGTCTTGGAACATGTTCCTCTTTTGTCAACGACTGTACTGCCATTATCTGATATGCTGGTTACAAACTTGTCATTGGCGCAAGCCTTAGAACAACAATAATATTCATATTGAAATTCATATTTGCATTGCCACTAATCCAACAGAACTGCAGTTTTTCAATTACTGACTTATTAGTGAATGATATCATCTTAATATCTTTTTGTTAGTCGTTTTGCTCGTTGCTTTGCCCCTTAAAAACAAATGTAAGTATCCAAAAAAATTACATCTCAATAATAACAAGATTTAGCAAATATTATCCACAGGATTGCATGAAACATTGATGGTAGGAAATATTAGTCATTTCTTTCTTATTGAGGGATTCATTAATTGGAATTTAACTCCAGGGTACTCCAAGAGATATATTGCAGTTTAACAATTCAACTATTCGATTTCTTAATGATTTCTTAAAATGTTTTCTTAGGATTCTTTTTTTATTAATAAACTGATGTTGATGGATTTTACAGGCAGTTAGTAACATACTGAATTGTTATCCTTTAGAATTTTCATAGGATTTCTTGCATTAAGCATTATTTTAAAATACACGACTCATGTAAGTCAATTCGTGTGGTAGCCCCGAGTTTAAATGCTATAGTATTAACCCGGTATAAGACAGCATAAAGCAAGAAATAAAATGCCACTCTTGAAGGTATCATGGATCTGAAACACTATGAGACGTACACATGACCACCAATATAGTAGGAATATTAAATATCTCAATATAATTTGCTGCATTGTTGTACTTTCTGTATTTCTGGGGACTCTTTTCATTTTCATTTCTTAAAAATAAGTTCAACCTCTCTTCTCTGTTTGGGATGAACAGGGCTTTAAGATTATCTGAGGTTGATATGTATAGTCATGTAAAGACCATCATAACGTTACATAGCTACAAGTCGGATGCCTGCGTTTTATACGCGTGAGTCATTGACCAATTAACAGTTAATATTTTATCAAGCCATGTATAGTTATTGTTATGATATAATATGATCGTGGAATCGTATAACTGTATAATGTAGAATTTCTATTTTATTCCCAAAGGACAAAACAAACCAAAACTTTATGAAATAAAAACAAAAGGAAGAAAATAAGCACTCAATTATAATATATACCTGGACATGGGGTTGTAAGACACGATATCGTTTCATTGTTGTTTCCTTGACAATAGGAACCACCATTTGCAGGTGCTGGACTGTTACATGATCTATATCTTGTCAATACACCACTACCACACGTCTCGGAACATGAACTCCATGCTGTCCATGCACCCCAGTTTCCATGTACTATTGAATATAAACGATATGTGTAGTACATACGATTAGATATACAAGAATATCACAACAAAGTAGACTTTTTGCTTGTCATTACCATTTCACTGATATTATTTTAAATCAATCTGTTATAGGAAATCTATGAAGAAGGATAAGCTGTTGTATTTACATTTACTAGTTGATTTAGAAAGCTTCTTGTCTTTCAGTAAAATATCACAGAAAAAGGTAAACTAAATTATCTTAAAACCTGCCAATTAGACAGGAAACCCACATTTATCATTTATTCAATAATTTCAATGTCACAATACGTCGAAATGCCCATTTGTAATTGTAATGTACACTATTCTGCCTACTGAATGCCGAGTTGGAATGAAAACATTACACTTCATTCGGCATTTTGAAATGTTTATATAATACTAAAATATAACAAATGTGCATGGAATATTTGATGTGATTTGACGCCCTGACAATCCCAAGAACGTTGCCAAAAAAAAAGAAAACTACTTCCACTAGGTAAAAAAACGAGGGGAAAATAACGTGACCAATTTTGACAGAAACGACGCCATGAGAGACAGTGTTCTAGTGTGAATTAAATTTGTCAATTAAATCAATATAATAGAAATTACCTCATCAACCTATAAATCATTTCTTGTTAGATTTTTTCCCGAAATTGACGATTGCATGTTTGACGCTTGCAACTATTCATATACGATACACTTATTCCTCAATTAGTCTTGCTTACTAATGTCATAACGTCTGTGAATGATCATTACAAATTCCTATTTAAACGATATAATTCAATGGCATCGTCGTGATTAGTAGGTAATTAAGCATTACTACCATCTTATTCTATTTTTAATAACTTATTTATTTAAATAATGTTAAGTAATGCGATAATATGTATCGATTGTCACCTTTGTTTTCTTTTAGAAAATATATTTCTCCATAAAAAATGACTTAATACATTCATAGCATGACGAGTACATAAAATACATATTATAATTCTATAAATATTTATGGGCAAATAATTGCTGTAGATTATGACTTCTTTATTAGAATAGTCTGAAGGAATTGTCGTTTTCATGATACAAATGAGGGGGTTGGGGTTATGGTGTTTACCGCAGTACCTGGAAAAAACCACAGTACCGGAAAAACCCACCGACCTGCCACAATTCGCTGATAGTACTCCATGCTCCCCATACACCCCAGGTTCCATTTACTATGCCTAATAAAATATATATGTTGTACATACATATAGATATATATATATACAATATACGTACATTGTCGGTAAATATAAAATTTATTTATACGAGCTTTAGAAACAGGCAGATTAGCGAGTCTTCGGTGAGTTTTTCAGGCCTGTTTCGCAGCGAGTACAAATGAATATTATATTTAACGGCAATATACGTATTTTGTGTTTATCCTGCAATGTCAAAAAAGTCGGAAAAATTGTCATATTTAAACAAAAAGGACAGAAACAAGCGTCATTCCTCGCCTTTCATAAATGTTGTCAAGGGTGTCTTCTTCGTGGTCCGCTTTACATTAGTATCAGTTTCATACTTGTCTGCGCCCTCTGCTGTACATAGCTACAGGGTACCAGGAAAGTTTATTATTAGGTTGAAAAGTTTATTCGTATAGTACGAAAAGTTTATTCGTTTAGTACGAATAAAGTAAAAAAAATATTCGTATAGCATATTTGTACAGCAAATGTACTGATTGCAGGATAAACAACAATATCAAAATAATGAATACTTTTATTGCCATATCACTGATATTATCTGAGAGCAATCTGTTTTAAGAAATCTATGAAGAAGGCAAAGCTGTTTAATTGCATTTAGTTGAAATAGAAAGTGTTTTCTTTCTGTGAAATCTCACTTCTGCAATGCTATATGCATCATGTTTTGTTATAATAATTGGTATTACTACTGTTATGTCTGTGGATGGACATGATAAACTGAATTTAACTTGATTTCAGCTGTAAAGTATGGCTTCCTTATCCATAGTATTCGTCTCAACTAGACAATAATATCACATGATTACATAGGCAATTGACTATTAATATTAATTATCCAGTACATGGGAAGGTATTTACCTAAATGACTTGTTTTAAGTAATGTGCTGTGAAATACTTGTCTTTCAACTTTAATACCTTTGACAAAATGGTTAATTTAACACGAGCAAGTAAAATCAATTCGATAATAGGTTTATCCTATACCATAACCTAGCTGCAATATAGAACACGTGTATCATTGAATTCATGGCAACTTTTAAGTGGGGTTCGTGTTGCTCGGTCTCTAGTTTTCTTTGTAGTGTTTTGTATATCGTTGTTTGTCCTTTTCTCATTTTTCCTTTGGTCATTGTATTTTCTTTTCTTCTTCGATTTAAGGCTTCCGCTTACCCATTTGTTAACTGTTCTTAATATAACAATATTGTATCTATTATTTCTATCAACCTTGGCAACAGGATATCAAGCTTACTAACACATTACGTGTTACTTTTCACATTATTTCCAAGCAAAAACACAATAAAATTTTTTTAATGTCGCATAGGTTTTGTACTGTATTGTATGTATTGACAAGTTACACAAAAAGATAATAATTTCTTATAGAATCCATGTTTCAACAAAAATAATATTCCAACAAACATTGTGTTAAGGGGAACAATGACTAAATGGAACACACAACACACAGACCACGACATATGGCGTTGAAATTCCAGCCCTGGCTTTGAGCAAGTATGAAAATATGGCGGGGATAAACCGGTAAATTGCATCCCAACCCAGCTTTTATAGTTGGATCTTCAAAAACAATACCGATATAACCAACCAACTAAAATATCCACAGGTTCGCATCCACTCAAAAACACTACACACATTGTATCTGAATAATGATTCAAAACAAATACAATTTCATTTCCAATGATGGCTCTTAATATCATTTGAAAATATTTCCCATTGTGTCCTATGTTAAGTATTCGACTTCTAGCTTGTTTGAACACTTTTAGACACTGGGATCTGAACTTGTGCATATGCTTGAAAAAAGTCAAATCAATGAAATTTGATTGCTGATTCTTAAGACGATTTATGAACATGCTTGTCAACTTTCGGTTTTGTAGTCTATTATATTTTGGACAACATGGGCAATGGAGTGGGATATCCATATACAAATGATGGATATTATCGCGCTTTTCACACATGACCCCACTTCCAGGTTGGGACCAACATCAAGGAAACATATATGCATTTCAGCGCATCACAATAGTTACTGTAAGCATATGATAAATATTTATTTTATTTCTATTAAAATGTTGGCAATAGGATATCAACTTTAACAAGATATAGCATGTTACTTTTCATATTGTTTCCAACGAAAAGCATTATGGATTATTGTTTATTGTCCTGTAGTGTTCTCGTAGTGTCTACGTAATGTATTGTATATATGGACATGCTACAAAACAATATGATAATTCCTAATAGACTCCATGTTGTCAGAAAAATAAAACGCATATTCTAACGAACATTATGCTATGCTGTTTTCCCGTTATCAGCAAAGCGAACACCCATCATTCACATGAATAAATTGAACACAGAACAAACATACAACGAGATATGGCGCTAAATATTGAGGTCCAGACTTAGAGCAGCCATGATAATATGGTGGGGTTAAACAGGTAATTTGGATCCGAATCCCTCTTTGATAATTGGGTCTCCAACGACAATACAGATATAAACAAACAACTAAAAATATTTTCAGATTCGCTTCCATCACGACATAAACATGTACAATATAATAATAAGGTCTGTGAATTCACGTAGTCAACTGACTACCAGCTAAGAAGGTATATTATGTTGGATAGATACCACTGCATCTTATAGTTATAATTCATGGTTCGGAAGCATCAATCAATAGAATATTTTGCTTTTTAACTCCTAATATATTTTATCTGAATAATAATTCAAAACAAATAACACGATGGGTCTTAATATCTTTTGAAAATATTCCCCATTGTATCCTATGTTAAGTGTTCGACTTTTAGTTGCTTTGAACCTGCACTTGTGAAAAAGCCAAAGCAATGACATTTGATTGCTGATTCTTTCGCTATTGCAGTTTATTATATTATGGACCACCATGGAGTTGGATATCATAGAACTTTCGATACATGACCCCTCTCCAGCTAGGGAAGCAACCTCATTGGAAAATATCTGAATTTCAGCACATCACAATGACCATGTCCAGGTAGGATTAAGGTAATACAGGAGATAATGTTTAATGTTGATGCACTATCGGAAGAATGACATATCAATAAGCAGACAGTATTTATCGATAGCTGCTTAATATCGAACATTTAAATATTTAGCTGAATACACCCGCTGTTTCCCAGTCTTATTGTAACGTCATATATCTATTATGGAACAATTACGATCCCTAAGAAGTGAAATATGAAGAAAATAATGCAACAATAACTATGGACATTTATGATGATTATTTATAACTCTGGATCACTTGCAATGGAAATGCTAACATTTCATATTGATAGTGTGTGTTTTCTTAATGCTAACATTTCATATTGATAGTGTGTGTTTTCTTAATGCTAACATTTCATATTGATAGTGTGTGTTTTCTTTTTATTGTTTTTATCTATTTATTATAGTATTGCCCCCGAGCAAATTTTCAACGATAATCTAGATTGTATATCTACAAACATTGACATATTACTCTTGCTGTGTCGTTGTCATTATTAACAGATATATATATGGGTTCAAATAGGAAAACAAATTTATATTACATGCTAATATGTTTGCGTCTGAAATTAATACCGGGGCACGGTGTGGTTGTACAATCCATACTTTCAAAACTACTTCCACTACATGGACCACCTAGGCAAGAACGACTTCTTGTCGATTCCCCAACACCACATGTCTTGGAGCAAGTAGTCCATTGTGACCATGGATTCCAGGTACCAGTAACTAGATTATACGAATGCATACACTACATATAAAGTATTAAATAATCTCATCACAGGAAATTTACAAACTAGTACATTAATATGCTTAGTTTTACTGCAGATGTATTCAAGAAAAGTATTTTCCTAATTATTGTTCAATAGTTATGCAATGCATTTTAGTCTTTTTAAGGATAAATACAGATGACACAATTTCTACTTTAAATGTTGCTGTAATGCAATCAATAAATAATTCCACATGAGGAATGTTTATTCCGTACTTTATAATCATGATGTAATCATTAAAATGAAATGATATGTAGACTACATCTGCAATTGTGTCAGCTACTACAATTAACACAGATGTCAGAAATTAGCCTTCGTGGTGTAGTAGTCATTGGTATATACTTGTCTTGTCTACTATACATACCTGTAACAGTAAGACCTATGTGTAGCTGTTGTGACCCAGCTGTACAACGATAAGTACCGGCGTCATTCACCTCAATATTAAATATAGTCAAAATTGTAGTATTAGTATTCCCATATTTAGAACTGTCTTGAAGTTTATTAGACCAATGCCCAGTCAACTTCTTTTGCCACAGAGTAAGCGATCCTGACAATGTACACTCTAATGTAATATTACTATCTACTGTGGCTACCACTGAAATTCAATAAAACCTAATTAAATAAGCAAGAAAATAAATGAATTGCCCAGGACATTTGTATACATCTTCATCTATAAATAGAGCATTCTCTGTCACAATCTTCAACTTGTTACTTGTTTAAGGCGGTCACTATTATGTAATAGGAATCGAAGGAGGAACAACGTACAGGTGTATTATTGTAAACTGATTACTGTTTGTTGGTATTTGTCATCATCTTTAATACTTAAGCGAGATGTCTGTGATAGAGGATTGCTGCTAACAAGGAAGCTATTAAGCAAAAAGTTCCTTGTGGTTAAGTTGAAGTCATCACTTGAAAGTATTAGGGTGAATACCTTGACCTGGCTAACCGCTACGGAGCATCTGTATCACAAATGAATTGTAAATACGACAGATGGAAAATATATACGATACCTTCAGTGGCACAGATTATCCATGTGATAATTTCAACTTAAACAATTGCATCTATCGGATTAAGAATCACGTTTCTTCAAGTCTTTTCTTTGTGACCGTCATTTACAATATGATAGACATGCGCATATGAAAATAATCATAGCGTGCATATTAATACAAGACAAAACATGGGTAGGGACTAATTCAAAAAAAAATACTTGAGGAGATGTGTGTGGATTCGTTGATTTTTTTTAGGAAAATATTCCGTCTTTTGTAAAAAGAAATAGTGGCCATTTTCACATAGTGCACCATAGTTACAGGAATTTGATAGCATAGCAGTTGACATTGTATAAATAGTTACCTACGTTTATATTAAGAAGGATGCATGTTAGAGAAGCTGTGCTAAAGTTATAATAAGCTTCCTTTGACAATAGAAGTAGTATATCGGCATTGTGTATTGACCGTTTAAGCTAAAATAAGGTGTCCATGGCACACACTGGTTAGTAAGTTTACACAATTCCATAATAATATTATTGCCAAGCTTGTAAGGTATGCACGATCAAATGTGAGATTGTTTGATGAAATAAGATCAAGGAAATATAAGGATGTGCTACCATTTTAGATAATATAGAGGTCCCGGCTGTCTCAATGAGTTAGGAAGTTGGATTTCCTAACAACTGATACAAGCTTATCACCAAGCATATCACCAATATTACAAAAAGGGTGCACTTGACTCGTAACCGCAAGTGATATAGTTTATCAGTTGCTTGCCCATGATCGGCGGTTCCCTCGGGTACTCCGGCTTCTTTCACCACAAATAATGGTCGCCATGATTTAGCTGAAATATTGCTGAAAATTGCGCTAAACACCAAGCATCACTCAATCATTAGATATTATAGAATAATCGAAGCTTTCTCCTAGTTCTCCTTTCCTCCAATCTTTCCAATCCAGTTTATCACTATATATAATGTATTGATAAATATTGGATATCTGGTCAAAATCATAGCTGCCACCAATTGTATAATCTTTAATGTGCATGAATGCGAAACGCAATTACAGTCCTAAACCTCACATGCGTACTCAAATATTTTTAGCTAAATCTAACTTTTCTACTCTAGTTGTTTTGATTTAGACTGTTATCACGTCCATTGAGTTCAATAAATATTATATTTTGCTTTAATTATAATAGATTAATTACGGTAACATTTCCAGATCAATCAAATGTATGACATACTGACTGTAATTACATGTGACTGTTATTCCGTATTAGAGTACATTAGAATATGTTCAAGATATTAAGTTTGTTTCAGCAGTGAACAACTGAATAAACCTTACAGTAGAAGATAAAACCTCTATCAGTCTTGCTATTCTCTACCTATAATACATTTCTCTCTATTGTTCGAAGAGAAGATTATTTTTAAGAATCTACAGTTTATTCATTTGTTCTTGAATATATGAACTTTAGCCTTTTACTGTTTTAGGCTTTAAAAGGTGCTACACATATTTTGGGACTTTCAGGTATCGAACCAATGCTGGGCTTTTTAAAGTCTACTTTGACTTTCAAAACTTCCATTTCACCACTCGGCTACGGTGACCACACTACTATACTCTATAATTAGTATATATGACTCTTGATAGTAAGCGTTGTTAAAAAAAATCAACAATTTGTTCAAAGTAGCAATTGATCAATATATACAAGACACGAGACAAGTATTTCATGTCTGGCATTATTTATGTTCAGAACTGACGAGTATGTGAACTTTTAAAATGTATTCTCGCAATACAAAAACAACTAATGATCAGACAGACCACAGGTGCATTTGGGACAATTGAATGACCTTGAACTATCTAAATATAAACGATTCTTTTCACTTGAAAGACCTTGAAATATCTAAATATAAACGAGAATCGAAAGGACGTTGACCGATAAAAAATTGTCGTTTTATTTTTGTTAATTGTTGTCTTATTTG
>JYMV01052607.1_pt1 | contig 16487 bp, 16 predicted proteins | sample 338911 | NCBI WGS metagenome assembly JYMV01 (sample SAMN03354496, study PRJNA234377) | hydrothermal vent metagenome | biome: Deep sea; feature: Hydrothermal plumes at the Eastern Lau Spreading Center, Western Pacific Ocean; material: Seawater | place: Tonga | collected 2009 | depth 2000 m m
TTTCTATTTCGTTTTCTTCTGTTTCATAAATTCTAGCTAAATAAAGATAAGATTTTGCATCTTTTGGATTAAAAACAATATTCCTTTGAAATAAAAATTTAGATTCTTCATATTTGCCTTTATCAAACAAATTTTTTGCTTCATTAAAAAAGTTTTCTTCGGCAAAACTTTCAAAGCTAGTAATAACAAAAATAATTAAAAGGTATTTTAGAAATTTGTTCATATTATTTTTTTACTTCATCAATATTATGTACCATACTTTCGTAAAAACCAGCTTTTGTAATTTTTACAAATTTAGGTTTATTTCTTAAATTTATTATTTTTTTTTTGCCCAAATAACCCATGGATGATTTTAGACCTCCAATTAATCTGTAAATTATCTTTTCTACGGATCCTTTATACTTTACTAATCCTTCGACTCCTTCTGGAACATATTTTGAAGTGTCTTTTTGTTTTGTTTGAAAATATCTATCCGCAGATCCTTTGTTCATGGCTCCTATTGAGCCCATTCCTCTAAAATTTTTAAAGAGTTTCCCATTTTTCTTTATTATCTTTCCTGGAGACTCGTTTGTTCCTGCAAATAAAGATCCTATCATCACTGCATCAGCACCTGCTGCCAGAGCTTTTGATATATCTCCTGAAAATTTAATTCCACCGTCAGCAATTATTGAAACTTTTTTTCTTCCAACACCTTTTCTAACTGCCAAAATAGCACTGAGTTGGGGTACACCAATGCCTGCTACTAATCGAGTAGTGCAAATTGATCCTGGGCCAATTCCAACTTTAATAACTTCTGCTCCTAGTTTAATTAAAAACTTTGCTGCTTCAGTTGTTGCAATATTTCCTGCACATAAGGTTGTTTTGTTTGATTTTAATTTTTTTATTTTTCTAATTATTTCACCTACTTTTTTTGTATGTCCATGAGCAGTATCAACAACAATTAAATCTACATTTGCTTTTAAAATTGCTTCTGCCCTTTTATATTCTAATGGTCCCGCTCCAACTGCTGCACCAACTAATAATTTTTTTGATTTTACTTTATTAATCTCAGAAATCTGAGACTTAATATCTAAATTTCTATGGATAACACCTATGCCACCAGCCTTGGCAATTGCTATAGCCATCTTAGATTCTGTCACAGTGTCCATTGCCGATGAAATAATTGGTATTTTTAAATTTAAATTTTTCGAAAGAGATGTATTTGTTGTAACTTCCGAAGGTAAAATTTCGGAATACTTGGGAGTTAATAAAACGTCGTCAAATGTAAGCGCTTCTTTAATAGGATCCATGTCCTTGTATATATGATTCTTTGAAAATTTAAAGAGGACCTATCGTAAAAATTTACAAATTATAAAACTTTCTTTCGATTCTTTCTTGCTCGCGGCAGGTTTAAAAACTTTGCTTTCTTTAAATATTTTTTTTGCTTCTGCGACAATTTCATTAAATGTAGACCCCATAAATATTTTTGAGACAAATTTTCCATGATTATTTAATATTTTTTTAGAAAAATTCATAGCCTCCATACACAGTTCGCTTGTATAAATAGAATCTAGGTTTTTATTTCCAGTAGTATTTACTGCCATATCGGACAAAACAACATCTACTTTAGAACCAAAATAATCTTTGATGTGGTCCTGATATTCTGGATCTGTAAAATCTCCCTTTATATGAAAAGTGTTTCCAATTTTATCAATTTCTTTAAGGTCTATGGATAAAATTTTTCCATTTTTAATTTTTTTTTCAACATATTGAGACCAACTTCCTGGTGCTGCACCAAGATCAATTAATGATATACCGTTTTTTAATATATTAAATTTTTTATCAATTTCCTGAAGTTTATATACCGCTCTAGATCTATAACCTTCCACTTTTGACTGTCTAACGTATATATCTCGTCTTTGCTTATTGATCCAATTTTTAGAAATTTTATTTTTTTTCAATTAATTTAAAAACCTTAAGCTTTTTGAAATAGTTTTGTTTTCAAGAGTTTTAATTTCTATCTCAACGCTTTTATCTAATCTCATATCCTTGTCATCTTTCCAAAGTCCTGCGGCCAAGTGCATGATTCCAATGTTATAATTTGGCAGGTAAGGTTCTACAAAAGTTTGTTTTTCTTCATCAAACTTTGGTAATAAATTGCTTGCTATCCAATTACAATTTAGTGGAAGAAATTCTGTCTCAATATCATCAACATAAACACTCATATTAATTGCTAATCCTTCAGAGCCAAAAATTTTTCCAGATTTTAAAGTTATTGCAAGATTATCTTGCCAAATCTTCCAGCATGATGAATCGTGTTCTAAGGAAAAAACACCAATATTTATATGTGGTGCAAATGCTAACTTTCTTGCTTTATCAATTCCTATTTTAGAATTGATTGCATGTTTAAAATTTTGAGATTTGATTAATGCTAATTTTCCAAAAATCCATTTAACCTTCGAAACTATTTTATATCCAGGTCCCATTGTTTGAGTAATTCCAAGTTTTCCATTTTCACAGGCTTTGAAATATAGCTCAACTGATTGCCAGTCATTTACCCAAGCATCACAATCTATCCATAAATATTTTTTATATCCTGGAAAATATTTTGGCAGAAATGCTCTTGATACTTGGCTTTTTAACCATTCTTTTCCACTAGCTTTATACTCAGAAACTTCAATATCCCACTCTGCAATTTTAATTTCATCTATTTTTTCTGATAATTTATTTTTTTGGTCTTCTGTTAATCCCGCATCTAAAATACAAATTGAGACATTTTTACTTTGCTCAAATTTTTTTATGGAGTCTATTAATTCGTTTAATAACTCAAAATAATTTGAGTCAGCTAAAGAAACAATAACATTGTTTTTCATTTATAATATATCTTCATGTTCATCGTGATCTAATATTTGTTCCTTATATTTATTGCTTATTCTTTGATAATGAAGATAGCTCATTGGCATCACGATAAAATAAAGTATTCCAGAAAGTACAATTGCGTTAAATGTATAAATTAAAATTAATCCAAAATATAAAATTATTCCAAATATTAAGAAGATTGTCATTGATCTTGGAACTGAAATTCGTTTCAATGAATAAGTTGGAATTTTACTAATTAAAAGAATTGAAATTATTACAAATAAAGAAGGAACAAATATTTCATAATTAATTGAAAATAATTGAATATCGCTAAGACTATAAATTAGTGGCATTAAAACTAAAACACCTCCTGCAGGTGAAGGTATTCCTTCAAAGAAATGATCGCGCCAAGAAAGTTCGTTGCCTGATGTAATGTTGTATCTAGCAAGCCTTAAAGCCACACAAACTACGTAGACTAGACAAATCAACCAACCTATTCTGCCTAGTTCGTTGAGTTGCCAAAAATACATTATAAAAGCTGGCGCTACACCAAAACTAATTACATCTGTAAGAGAGTCTAATTCTTTACCAACTTTTGAAGTTCCCCTAATTAATCTTGCAATTCTTCCATCTAAACCATCAATAATTGCAGCAATAATTATAGCAATTATTGCAGGTGCAAATTTACCATCAAAGGCAAATTTAATTGAAGTTAAACCAATGCAAACCCCTACCAATGTAAAAATGTTAGGTAGAATGACTCTAGTCTTCTTATTATTTACTAATTTAATTTTTTGATTTGGTTGTTCCATAATATTACTTTTTGGCTAGTAATGTTTCACCAGCAATTGTTTTTTGATTTATTTTAACTAAAGGATGATAATTTTCAAAGTATATATCTACTCTACTTCCAAATCTTATCATGCCAATTCTTGAACCTTGATTTAGTTCTTGATCTTTGGACGTTTCATTAACTATTCTTCTTGCAATTAATCCTGCAATTTGAACAACAATAATATCTTCGTTCATACTACTTTTTATATTATAATAATTTCTTTCATTATCTTCACTTGCTTTATCAAGAGATGCATTTAAAAATTTTCCTGGCTTATAAACTATTTCAGAAATTTTGCCTGAACATGGTGATCGATTAACATGACAATCAAATACATTCATGAAAATACTTATTTTTTTAAATTTTCTATTTTCAAGTCCTAGTTCTTTTGGTCCATTTGTTTCAATTACTTGTAAAACAATTCCATCAGCTGGACTAGTAAGAAAATTATCATCGCCAATAGATTCTCTTTCTGGATCTCTAAAAAAATAATAGACCCAAATAGTTAAAACTAATCCGATAAAACCAAAAAATCCATGAATAAAGTATAGAACAAGTGTAGCCAATCCAAAGATGACCAAAAACTTGTAACCCTCGCCATGAATTTTAGGAAATATTTTATCTAGCATAATTATTTATTTTGATAATTTTTAGGTATATATGTATATAAAAAGCCTAAATTCAATTAATTAGATACATCGAAATATGAGCAAAATTAAGGTAAATAATCCAATTGTTGAATTGGATGGTGATGAAATGACCAGAGTAATTTGGTCATTCATTAAAAATAAGCTTATTCTTCCATACTTAGATTTAAAAATAGAATATTACGATTTAGGAATGAAAAGTCGTAATGATACCTTGGATCAAATTACAATTGATTGTGCTAATGCAATTAAAAAAAATGGAGTTGGTATAAAATGTGCAACAATCACTCCGGATGAAGCTAGAGTAAAAGAATTTAATCTGAAAAAAATGTGGAGATCGCCAAATGGAACGATCAGAAATATTATTGGAGGAACTGTTTTTAGAGAACCAATAATTTGTAAAAATATTCCAAAACTTGTTCCATCTTGGACTGATCCATTAATTATCGGAAGACATGCATTTGGAGATCAATATAGAGCAACAGATTTTTTAGTTCCAGGAAAAGGAAAATTAGAAATTAAATGGACATCAGAAGATGGTAAGGAAGAAATAAAACGTGATGTATTTAATTTTCCAGGATCCGGAATTGCTTTAGCAATGTTTAATTTAGATAAATCCATAGAAGATTTTGCGAAATCTTGTTTGAATTATGGTTTGGTTAAAAAGTGGCCTGTTTATTTTTCAACAAAAAATACAATTCTTAAATCTTACGATGGTAGATTTAAAGATATCTTTCAAAAAATATTTGATGAAGAATTCAAATTAGAATTTGAAAAAAATAATATAACATACGAACATAAACTGATTGATGACATGGTTGCTTGTGCAATGAAATGGAGTGGAAAATACATTTGGGCATGTAAAAACTATGATGGCGATGTTCAATCAGATACAGTTGCTCAAGGTTACGGTTCATTGGGATTAATGACTAGTGTTTTGTTGGCGCCAGATGGAAAGACTATGGAAACAGAAGCAGCTCACGGTACTGTAACAAGACACTTTAGAATGCATCAGCAAGGAAAAGAAACTTCAACAAATCCTATTGCATCAATTTTTGCTTGGGCCAGAGGGCTAGCTCACAGAGGAAAATTAGATAATAATGAAGAGTTAATTAAATTTGCCAATACTTTAGAAAAAGTTTGCATTGAATGTGTTGAAGGCGGATCTATGACTAAAGATTTAGCAATTTTAATTGGACCATCTTCAAAATACCTTACAACAAATCAATTTTTGGATGAAATAGCTGATAATTTAAAAAATAAGTTAAATTAAAGCTTTTAATTTTTCAAAAGCTTCATCTATTTTATTAATTTCAATTCCACCTGCTTGTGCAAAATCGGGTCTTCCCCCGCCACCTTTACCACCTACAATTTTTGATCCCGTTTTTACAAATTTAACAGCATCATATTTGGTGGTAAGTTTATCTGTAACTCCCACTGCTAAACCAATTTTTCCATCTTTGCTTGCAAAAACAACTACAATCCCCTCACCTAATTCTTTTTTTCCTGCATCAACAAGTTTTCTTAGATCTTTTGGAGGTAAATCAGTAACTTTTTGAAATCTAACTTTAGTATTATTGACTGTTTGATCATTTATTATATTTTTTGTTTTATCGCTTAAAATTGATTTAACATAAAGTAATTCAAGTTGTTTGTTTAAATCTTTAATCAACACTTGTTGATTTTTATTCTCTAAGTTTGGTTTTCCTCCAAGTTTAATAATCCTTTCTGACAATTCTTTGATTGTTTCTTCATTCTTTTGAATTGAAATATCAGATAGTTTCTCTTTTTTATTTAAATAATCCTGTAGTTCCTTGTCTCTTAAAGCTTCTACCCTTCTTACTCCTGCTGCAATTGAAGATTGGCTGACAATTTTAAATTTTCCTATATCGTCTGTATTTCTTACATGGGTGCCTCCACATAGTTCTGTAGAGAAATACTTCTCTTTTTCATCACCCATAGATAAAACTCTAACTTCATCACCATATTTTTCACCAAACAAAGCTAAGGCTCCATTATCTACTGCCTCCTTAGGTGTCATTAATCTAGTTTTTACATCTGATTTTTTCTCAACCATTAAATTAACAAAACTCTCAATTTTGTTAATTTCTTCGGAAGAAATTGGTTTCATGTGACTAAAGTCAAATCTTAATCTATCAGGTTCAACTAATGATCCTTTTTGAATTACATGGGTTCCTAAAACTCTTCTCAAAGACTCGTGAAGTAAATGAGTTGCAGAATGATAAGCTCTTATATTATTTCTCCTTTCAATATTTATTTTCATTTCAACGCTATCATCTACTTTAACTGACCCGTCTATAACTTTTCCGTAATGAACAAATAAATCTCCCAATTTTTTTTGAACATCTGAAACTTCAAATTTAAAATCACCAGAAATTATTTGACCTATATCTCCTACTTGACCTCCAGACTCACCGTAAAAAGGAGTTTGATTAATTATAATCATTCCCTCGTCACCTTTGTTTAGCCTTTGAACTTCTTTATTGTCTTTCAATAAAGATAGAACAATTCCTTCTGCTTGATTTTTTTCATATCCCAAAAATTCTGTTGGTTCCAACTTATCTCTAATACCGAACCAAATTTCTTCAACTGAGCTATCTCCAGATCCTTTCCAGTTTTTCTTTGCAAGCTCCTTACTTTCTTTCATTAAGGATTGAAATTTTTTATGATCAATTTTTAATGATTTATTTTTTAAAATATCTTCTGTTAAATCTAATGGGAAGCCATAAGTATCATAAAGTTTGAAAGCTACTTCACCGGGTAAAATTTTATCTATTTTAGAAATTTTCTCATTTAAAATTTTTATTCCTCGGTCTAAAAGAGCTAAAAATTTTTCTTCTTCCATCCGCAGTGTTTCTTTAATTAATGACTGAGCTCTTTCTAATTCTGGATAGTTACTTGACATTTCTTCTTGAAGTGTTTTAAAAATATTAAAGAAGATTGGTTCTTTTGCTCCAAGTAAATGAGAATGTCTCATACCTCTTCTCATTATTCTTCTAAGAACATAGCCTCTTCCTTCATTTGAAGGTAAAACACCTTCTGCAATTAAAAATGAACTTGCTCTTAAATGATCTGCAATTACCCTAAAACTAGAAATGCAGCTGTTATCTGGTTTTTTTTTTACAGCTTGAGAAATAGATTGAATTAATTTTTTAAAATGGTCAGTTTCATAATTGTCGTGAGTTCCTTGCAAAAGAGCTGCTGTTCTTTCGAGCCCCATCCCTGTATCAACTGATGGCTTTGGTAAATTTATTCTTTTTTCTTTTGTAACTTGTTCAAATTGCATAAAGACTAAGTTCCAAATTTCAATATATCTGTCTCCTTCTTGATCTTTCGTGCCCGGTAAACCACCTCTTAGATGGTCACCATGATCAAAAAATATCTCAGAACAAGGTCCACAAGGTCCTGTTTCGCCCATCGACCAAAAATTATCCAATGTTGGAATTCTTATTATTCGATCATCGCTAAAACCCGCTATTTTCTTCCAAAATTTGAATGCTTCATCGTCTTCATGAAATACAGTTACATAAATTCTTTTTTTATCTATACCAAAATCTTTAGTAACCAAATTCCATGCAAGTTCAATTGCTCTTTCTTTGAAATAATCTCCAAAAGAAAAATTTCCTAACATTTCAAAAAATGTATGATGTCTAGATGTGTAACCAACATTTTCTAAGTCATTATGTTTTCCACCTGCTCTTACACATTTTTGTGACGTTGTTGCTCTTTGATAATCTCTTTTTTCAAGTCCAGTAAATACATTTTTAAATTGTACCATTCCTGAATTAGCAAACATTAAGGTTGGATCATTGTTAGGAACTAGATTGCTGGACTCCACAATTTTATGATCATTTTTCTCAAAATATTTGAGAAAAGCATTTCTTATTTCATTAAGTGTTTTGTCTGCCATATTTTTAAAATACAGCATTTTTGTATGATGTCTATATCTCTAAAGGGAAAAAGGCGCTCTATTAAAGCGCCTTTTTAACAACTAAAAGTTATCTGCTAATTTTTTTTAGAAGGAATTTCCTCTTTTGATTCAGTTTTTTCCTGTTCAATTGGATTGCCTTCAATCTTTTTTGAAATCACGCCTGCTTTTTCTCTGATGGCCATTTCAATTTCGGCTGCAGCTTTTGGATTTTGTTCAAGATAAAGTTTTGCATTTTCTCTACCTTGGCCAATTTTTTCTCCTTTATATGCATACCATGCTCCCGCTTTCTCTACGATGTCTGCCTTAGCTCCAAGGTCGATTAATTCTCCTGATTTGCTAATTCCTTTGCCATACATTAAATCAAATTCAACAACTTTAAATGGTGGAGAAACTTTGTTCTTAACTACTTTAACTCTTGTTGTATTTCCAATAATGATATCCTTTTCTTTAATTGCTCCAATTCTTCTTATATCCAATCTAACTGATGCATAGAATTTAAGTGAATTTCCTCCTGAAGTTGTCTCGGGACTTCCAAACATGACACCTATTTTCATTCTGATTTGGTTAATGAAAATAACCATAGTATTTGTTCGAGAGATTGAACTTGTTAGTTTTCTTAAAGCCTGACTCATTAATCTTGCTTGAAGACCTACATGATGATCTCCCATTTCACCTTCTATTTCAGCTCTTGGAGTTAATGCGGCGACAGAGTCTATAACAAGCACAGATATTGAACCTGACTTAATTAAAGTATCAGCAATCTCTAAAGCTTGTTCGCCAGTATCTGGCTGAGAGATTAATAATTCTTCAGTATCTACACCTAATTTTTTTGCATAAACCGGATCTAGTGCATGTTCAGCATCTATAAATCCACAAATGCCACCTGTCTTTTGTGCTTCAGCAATTACCTGTAAAGCAAGTGTTGTTTTTCCAGACGCCTCTGGTCCATAAATTTCAGTAACTCTTCCTTGTGGCAATCCACCAATTCCAAGTGCCAAGTCTAAACTTAAGGATCCTGTTGAAATAGAATCTATATCCATTGTCGTTTGCTGGCCAAGCTTCATTACTGAACCTTTTCCAAAATTATCTGTAATTTGACTGATTGCTGCGTCTAAAGCTTTATTCTTTTCTTTTTTCTCTAAATCTTGATCTTTTGTAGATTTCACTACTTTTAGGTTATTTTTCGTCATTTTTTGCCTCTTTTTCTACGTTTTTTAATAGTCGAATCATGACTTTGAATGTACACATTTTGTTCTCATTGGCAATAAAAATATTATAATAGCTAAAACACGGCTATTTTATTCAAGTTTTAGATAGTTGCTATTAAGCAAACCAACTGATTTAAGAAGATTGTATTGAGCTAGCAAGTAATTTCTTTCAGAATTTGACAAAGAAACCTTTGCATTAAGCAATAATGTATTTGATTGAATTACATCTAAGGTAGTTCTTCCAGAACCTCTTTCATATTCAGCAGTAATTCCTTCGTTTGCAATCTGTGCAGCTCTAACCTGTAATCTAACAGAATTTAAAAAACTTTTAGAGGACTGAAGATTGGCCCATGCAGTCGCAACAATTGTATCGTTTGTTTTAATGGCATTATCTAGCAATAATCTTTTTCTGGTTTTTAAATTCTGGTTTTTACTAATTGTAACTCTTTTTTTTCCGCCAGAATAAAAAGGCCAGCTCACAGTTGCTTTTAAAACATCTTTTTCTTTTTTATCATATGTTGTGTTTAAATTATCAGAATAAGATCTCTCAAGGGATAAAGTTGCTGTCGGTTTTAAATCAGATTCTGCAATTTCGATATCTTTCTCAGATTGCTCTAACTCTAATTTAGCAATAGTTATGTCTGGATTGTTTTGTTTGGATAAATCAATTGCACTATTCAAGCTTTGAGGAATTGAAACAATTGATTCTGAAGTTTTTTCCAGACTTTTTGGATTTAAAATTTTACCAATTATATTTTCATAATTTAATTTATTAGTAACAATTTCATTTTTTGCTTGAATAAATTGTGCCTGAGCACCTGCTAAAGAAGATTCTGATTGCGCTAAATCAGATACAGTAATTTGTCCTCTCTCCAATCTAACTTTATCTGTTTCAACTTGTCTTTCTAAAAGACTTAAGTTTATTTGATTAATTGTTAATTTTTCGTTCGCCAAAATTAGACCGCTATAAGCTTCAATTGCTTTATAAAAAATATCTTGTTCTTTTTTTAATAACTTAGCTTCTGCTAAATTTATTCCAATTTTTTTCTTCTTATATTCGGCGTCTCTGCCAAAATCAACTAAAGTATGTTCTAACTTTATAGTAGCTATTAAAGGATCAACATCAGTAACAGAGGCATCTCCTCCACCTTGATTGGTCAACTTATTGGTTTTTTCTTTGCTCTTTGATCCAGTAATAGATGCTGAGGGCAGATAATCTGCTTTTGAAATTATAAGATCTTTTTGTGAAACTTTAACATTTTCTCTTTCAGCATTTAATTCTGTATTATTTTTGTAAGTTTGAATTAATGCTTCGGTTAAGGTCACTGAAAAAGCATAATTTATGCTTATAATTGTGAAAACTGCAATCAATAAAATTTTTTTCATTTATTTTTTAACTTATCTTTGAGTTTTTTTTTGCTTCTCTATCTCTCCAAGATAACAAGGATTCGAATAAAAAGGTTTTGTTATTTTCTTATTGCGTGCGCCGGCTTTTCTATCTATACGCCTGGGGGATTTGTTGGTGTACATCAATTTTCTTTTAAAAGTCATTTTTTTTTCTCTTTTTCTTCGTTCTTTTGTGTTTTCGATGTCGTTTTCTAGTTCTTCCCGCTTGATATTTTTTTCATGACTTATGATATACATAATAATAATAAACTTATTTGCAACGAAAAAGCTTTAGGCTTAGCTAGCTTTTATGGTTGGTAAACAACGAAAATCAACAGTATCTATTTTAGAAGAGTGTTTTCTTCTCATGTTCCATTTTTTATTAACACCGCCACTAGCCAAACTTAAGGCAGATCTGCCATATCTACAGTTGGTGCTGTCTATAGATCTCATTAAGCTTTTGATTTTTTCATCTTTTGAAGATGAAAATAAATTGTTTTTATTTTCCAAGTTAGATAATCCGGACAACATTACCCCCACTTTTTGATATTTGTAACCTCTTTTAAAAATATCTTTTAATCCATTTATAGCAGCTTTAACTATTTCAATACTGTTATCTGTTGCAATTGGAAAATCTATTGTTTTAGAATTTGAATAGTAAATGCCTCTATTTTGAAAAGGACTTGTTCTTAAAAATACTGTTACCGATTTTGCAATTAAAGATTCTGATCTAATTTTTTCTGAAGCATTCAGACAATAATTTGTAACAGACTCTTTTAATTCTTGAAAAGTTTCTACTTTTTTTCCAAATGATCTTGATACAACGCAGCTTTTTCTTTTTGAGTCTTGAATTTCTAAATCAATACAAGAAATTCCTCTAAGCTCCATTGCGGTTCTAGAACTTAAAACATTAGAGCTTTTTTTAATCCATGTATTAGATATATTCTTTAATTGTTTTGCATTATAAATATCATTTTTAATATAAAATTTTGTAAGCTGTCTACCAACCCCCCAAACATCTCCTATTTCTACTTTTTCTAATATTGGATCAATATCTTCAATTCCAATTAAACTAACCACACCAGATTTTTCTTTTTTTGCGATATGATTTGCAATTTTACTTAAAGTTTTAGTTTTAGCTATACCAATGCTTGTTGGTATACCAGTCCATTGCAAAATTATGCTTCTAATTTCTATTCCAACACTTTCAATTTCATCATCAGAAAAATTTGATAAATCTAAAAATGCTTCATCGATTGAGTAAACTTCTATTTCTGAATTAAAACGTTTTAAAGTTCTCATCACTCTTCTTGATATGTCACCATATAGAGAATAGTTCGATGAAAATACCTGAACATTATTTTTAACAATAATATCTTTAGCTTTAAAATAAGGTTCGCCCATTTTAATTCCCAAAGCTTTTGCTTCATTAGATCTTGAAATAATGCAACCGTCATTATTGGATAGAACTACAACAGGTTTTTTTCTAATTTTTGGATTGAATAATCTTTCACAAGAAACATAAAAAGAATTACAATCTATTAGTGCTATTTTTTTAGTATACTGAGTGGATGACATAAGTTACGACTCCCCAAATAAAAACATCTGCCTCTTCATTAATTAAAATTCGGTCTTCAAATTTTTTGGATCCAGATGTTAAAAATTGCTCATCTTTCTCTTTGACAAAATTTTTAACAACTAGTTCATCATGAACATTTGCAATAACTGTTGAAAAATTTTTAGGTTTTAAACTTTTATCGACAACCAACAAGTCGCCATCGTTAATTCCAATATCGGTCATTGATTTGCCTTGAACTCTAATAATGAAAGTTGCTGGAACATTTTTTATTAAATGAATATTAAGATCAATATCTTCTTCTATGTAATCTGTTGCAGGTGAAGGAAAACCGGCACCAGCTTTATGTAGATAATATGGGATAGTTAATTTCATAGATGTTCTTATTTTGTTCTCATTATTATCTAACTTATTCAACAGTGTCAAATAGGTTGTATTTTGAGTCTGAAATTGAATCAAAATGGAATCAAAACCAGAACATCGAAGCTATATTTTGTTAGCTTGTGGATAACTATGACCACAAATAGTTTAAAATAATGAAATAATAAATAAAAAGTTGATATAACTCGCTAAGTCTAAATCAAATGAAAAAACTAACTTGTCACTGTGGAGAAGTAGAAGCAGAAATTAACCTTTCAGAAAAAACCTTTGAAAAACTTAGAAGATGTAATTGCTCAATTTGTAAAAGAAAAGGAGCAGTCATGGCGATGATAGAAACAAAAGATTTAAAAGTTACTAAAGGCGAAGACAAGATATCAGTTTATAAATATCATACGAATGTAGCTGAACATTATTTTTGTAAAAATTGTGGGATTTATACCCACCATAAAATGCGTAGCAATCCTAATATGTACGGATTTAATATTGGCTGTGTTGAAGGAGTGGATCCGTTTTCATTTAATAATATCGATTTATTTGACGGAACAAATCACCCTCTAGATCAAAAAAAATAATCCAATGAATGACAGCTGTTAACGAGTGTTTCGGTAAAATAAAATCAGATTGTTTTAAATATATAAAATCTCAAGAAACAAATACTGAAAAATTTAAAAATAAAGATAAAATGATTAAATCTTTTTTAATTCCATTATGTTTTTGGATATCAAAAAGAAAGAGGAATAAAAAATCATTAATCCTCGGAATTGCTGGTGGGCAAGGAACTGGAAAAACAACAATTACATCGATTATTTCAATAATCTTAAAAAAATATTTTAAATTAAATGTCTTTACAATCTCTATTGATGATTTTTATAGAACAAGAAAAGAAAGATTTAAACTTTCACAAGAAATTCATCCATTATTATTAATAAGAGGAGTGCCAGGAACCCATGATACAAACATTATGTTAAATTTTCTTAAAAAAATAAAAAATAAGAATTTTAATAATATAAGTTTGCCTAGATTTGACAAAGCTATTGATGATAGATTTCCAAAAAGTGCGTGGCACAAAATAAATAAAAAACCCGATATTATTATATTAGAAGGTTGGTGTGTTGGAGCCAAAGCACAGTCAAACAAACAATTAATAAAAGCAGTAAATTCAGAAGAAAAAGCAAAAGATCATAAAATGATTTGGAGAAAATATGTAAATAATCAGTTGAAAAATAAGTATAAGAAATTATTCAATCAATTAAATTGTTTAATTTATTTGAAAGTTAAAAATTTTAGTTTGCTTCAAAATTGGCGTCTAATGCAAGAAAAAAAATTATGGTTAAGTTCAAAAAAAAAAAAGAATTTAAAAATTATGAGCAAAGGTGATGTAATAAATTTTATGCAAACTTATCAGCGAATTACACAAAACATGTTCAAAGAAACACCAAAATATGCCTCAATTATTTTAAAATTAACTAGTAATCATCAAATCAAATCAATGATTTATAAAAAAAATTATTAAACTAAACTTTAAAAAGCTTGTCTGATAGATTCTGAATTTTTTCATTGGGACCTATACCAAATCCTACTTTTCTAAAAAAAGTTATTTCAAGTTTTCAACTTTGTTTATATTTGTTAAAGAATTCTTAAATTCTGAAATATTTTCTCTATTTGAAGTTGAAAATACCGCAATTATCATAACAATTATTATTGGTATTGGAATTAAAGTAATTAAAGAAATATTCTGAGCTATTAAAAATAAGTAAATAAGTAAAAAAAAAATAGATCGAATTAACACATTTATCCTAAAAACAGCAATTATTGAAAGTGAATGTTTAACTAAATTCATAAAGCTCATTTTTGATGGACCAAAATACCTTGAGCCCCTTTCTGAAGGAACTGATGCTCTATCTTTTACAACTTTTGCCAATGAACCTGAAAAACTACACCATGTTGCTTTTTCATTGACCATTTTTTCAACAATAAATTTTGGTAGACAAGTATAATTTCCAAATTTTATAGATTGTCCTGTGAAAGTAAAAGTTAAAAGTTTATGAACAGCGTAGCAAAATTTAAAAAAAATATTTTCTGATCTTTTTACTCTTTCGCCAACAATCGCTTTATCTGGATGATATTTTAAATTATCAATGAATTGCTTAATTTCTTCTGGTCTGTCCTCTCCATCTCCATCCATTGGTATGACGTGGTCAAATTCTTCATTTTCAAAAATATATTTAAGTCCTGCTGCAATACATCTTGCATGACCCCTGTTTTCTTTCATATTAATAACTTGGATAGATTTAATATTATTTAAATTTAAGTTGATTTCTGGTCTTGATTCTGTTGAGGCATCATTAACAATTATAACTGAAATCTCTACTTCTAACTTTGAGATTTCATTGTTAATGTTTTCTAAAAGTTTAGATAACGATTGCCAATCGTTAAAAACCGGAATTACAATTTTTATTTTTTTCATTAATTAATTTTTTTAATCCATTCATTTTTTTTAGTTTCATCTAAAAAAGAAGATTTAAATGAATTGATAATAAGAGTTTTGATTTCTTCTATTGAAAGATTTAGCGCTGACTGAGTCTCAATTAAATTTTTATTTAAATAACCACCAAAATAAGCTGGATCGTCAGAATTAATCATTACTCTTAAACCTTGATTTAACATTTTTTTTATATTGTGATTTTCAAGTTTATCAAACACACATAATTTTACATTTGACAAAGGACAAACAGTTAAAGGGATTTGAGTTTTTTTCAATTCTTCAACTAATTTTTCATCTTTTAAACACTGCACACCATGATCAATTCGTTTAACTTTTAAAAAATTTAAACTGTCCCAAATATATTCAGGAGGACCTTCTTCACCTGCATGCGCTACAGTTAAAAAACCTCCTTCTCTTGCTTTTTTAAAAAGTTTTTCAAATTTTTTTGGAGGATGTCCAAGCTCTGATGAATCAAGACCAACGGCAATAATTTTGTCTTTATGCTTTAATGCTTGGTTTAAAACTTTAAATCCAGATTGTTCATCTAAATGTCTTAGAAAACACATAATTATTTTAGAGGTTAAGCCAAATTCTATATTTGCTTTTTTTAGTGCTTTATCAATTCCGTTGATAACGGTATCAAAAGAGACACCTCTATCTAAATGAGCTTGGGGATCAAAGAATATTTCAGTATGAACAATGTTATCCTCTATACATTTCAATACATAAGCCCAGGTAAGATCAAAAAAATCATGCTCGTTTATTAAAACTTTTGAACTCTGATAATAAATATTTAAAAAAGAATCTAGGTTTTGAAAATTGTAAGCAGACTTAACTTCTTCAATATTGTTATAGGGAATTGAAACATTATTTCTTTTAGCAAGTTCAAACATATGTTTGGGTTCAAGAGTTCCTTCAATATGTAAATGTAATTCGGTCTTTGGAGTTTTTTTTATATACTCAATAATCTCTGTATTCTCGGACATCAATTTTTTTTATTTAATTATTTCCGTATATAACTTTGAAATCCTCTTTTTCAGTACAGAAATAATGTAACCATGTGCCAATAAAGCTATATGCAGCAAATACAAACATTGCTTTCGAACCTGAAGAAAAAGCAAAACCAAAAAATACAGGAATGGCAAAAGTGTACATTGCGTTAGAAGACCATTTAAAAAT
>JYMV01020528.1_pt1 | contig 16485 bp, 16 predicted proteins | sample 338911 | NCBI WGS metagenome assembly JYMV01 (sample SAMN03354496, study PRJNA234377) | hydrothermal vent metagenome | biome: Deep sea; feature: Hydrothermal plumes at the Eastern Lau Spreading Center, Western Pacific Ocean; material: Seawater | place: Tonga | collected 2009 | depth 2000 m m
CCCTAGAGGTGATGCTTCATAGCGTGTTTCCATCTCACCGCCAAAGCGCACCTTCACGTCATCTAATGACTCCAAAACTGCAGAATCTTTGTCACCTGCAAGCAAGAACTGTTTGGCCCCATAAACCCTAGAGGTAAGGCCAAGATGGGTTGACATGCGTGGGTCGCGTCCAGCCCTGTGAGACAAGCGAAGAACTGTGATGTGCGGCATGACCCTCAATCTTAGGCGGGAGAGACTTCCTCTTCATCCTTGTCAAAGTCCCCGGGCCCCAGAAGAAGTGGCTCGTCTAGAGTTGACAATTCAAGCGGGAACTTTTGAAGCATCTTTTGTACCCACGATAAGAGGATAGCATCAAGCAGCATGTGAGAAGCGAAATGAACCATTATCGCAAGTGCACCGATTCTCAAAGACTGAAGAACCATGGATGGGCTACCTTGGTCGGTGAAGACTATCCAACCTAGAGGCTCCAAAGTAAAGTAAAGTGCAATGATGAGAAGAATTCCTCCAATTAACCCTGACTCCCAACTGCTTCTCTCTCGACTATGCATCAATAGAACTGTTGCAATTAGGACTAGAAGTGGAATTAGAAGTGAAACATGGAAAAATCCGAGATTGAAAATCATAGATGCTGGCAACTCCGGATCTGTGTCACCTAGTGTATTACCAATGACTGAAACTGTTAACCACCAAAATATCCCCACAGCAGCGAAAAGAATACCGCCCATTACTGAGCGACTGTGAATCATTTGCCCCATCTCGTGACGGTCTTTTGGCTCAAGTCGGTTAAGGACGCTATCAGCGAGTTCTAGGTTTGCAGGCGGAGGGAGATTTCCGCTTGTATCTATCACCTCAATGCGGGATTCTGCACCATTATTCCCGTCATTAGACGAGGCTCCCGCATCTGTCATGAATAGGTTGGCTATTGCGTGGGATGATAAACGATTGCCCTAAGGGCAAGGCAGACATGCCTGACTTGGCACCTTTCCTGAAATGCCGAGATGATGGGCGGCCACGCCTCATGGGAATTGTCAATGTGACCTCAGATTCATTTCACGCTGCATCAAGAGTCGCTTCTTTAGAAGCGGCAGTTACTGCTGCATTGGACATGTGGGATGCTGGTGCGGATTGGATTGATATCGGTGGAGAATCAACTCGCCCAGGGGCACAGCCAGTTCTTGCTAGCGAAGAAATATCTAGGGTAGTACCAGTGATTGAAGCGCTGAGAAATAAACGTCCTAATGGGCTGATTTCAATTGACACACGCCACCCTATTGTAGCTGCTGAAGCATTAGCATCAGGAGCAAACATGGTCAATGATGTGTCAGGGTTGCGCGACCCTGAAATGTTTAATTTAGTGCTAGAATCAAAATGTGCAGTCTGCATTATGCACATGCTTGGACAACCAGGAAATATGCAAACGGAACCAGTATACAACGACGTAGTTAACGAAGTAAGCGAAAATTTGCTTTCAACTGCTCGCCGCCTCATAGTTAGCGGTCATAGTTCAGAACTCATTACACTAGACCCTGGAATCGGATTTGGCAAAACTTTAGAGCAAAATCTATCTCTTCTCGAAATAAGTCAACCTTTACGAGGTGATGAGGGATTCTCAGTACTATGGGGTGTGAGCAGAAAAACGGTATTCAGGGACCTGCTTTCTAGAGAATTAACCGACGAAAGATTGGCCGGAACTTTAGGAGTCGCAGCCCATGCAATGAACGAAGGAGTAGACATCCTGAGGGTTCATGATGTTGAAGAACACCATGACCTGTTGACCGTTTTATCCATACTTAGAAAACAATCACAATAATCAAAACAAACAGGTATGGACAATTTAATTATTCAGAAACTAGGGGAGGTAATGTAGAAATGAGCAATATTCCCATTGTTGATATTGATGAAAGATTACGACTTATTGGTACTGCTCACATCAGTCGTGAAAGTGCGGAGGTTGTTAAGCAACAGATTTCCGAATGGCAACCCGATGTTGTTGCGATTGAACTTGATTCAAACAGACTTGCACATCTGCAGAATCCTGAGAAATTTGATGATGAGGCGCTCACCAAGGTGATGAAGGAAGGACGCACCTCACTACTATTATTCCAAAGTCTACTGGCAATTGAACAGCGGAAAATGGGGATGGAGGCTGGTGAAAAAGTTGGAGTAGACCTTCTAGCCGCTGTTGATGCTGCTGAGGAATCTAATATTCCCATTGAGTTAGTTGATCGTGATATTCAAATTACTTTGAAACGTGCTTGGAGGAAGATGAAATTCCGTGAAAAATGGCGAATCCTATACTCACTACTTGCTGATGAGCCTGATGAAGAAGATATTGATGTTGAGGAACTTCTTCGGGATGGTGATTTAATCACTCAATTAATGGAAGAATTACGAGCTAGCGCCCCAGGTGCTGGTGAAGTTCTTGTTGATGAAAGAGACGACTACTTGGCAGGCTCTATCGAAGATTTACGAGGTGAAAAGAAAGTGCTAGCAGTTATCGGCGCTGGCCATATTGACGGAGTGAAAAAGCGCTTGCACACAAATCAAAAGCTTAGCCAAGAAAGGTGGGATGAATTACTTTCTGTGCCATCACCTAAACCTGTTTGGAAGATAATTAAATGGGGATTTCCAATAATTATTCTTGGTCTGTTTGGATTTCTGTTGATGCAGGGTAATTATGAAGAATTACTCGCCGTTGCTTATACTTGGCTGGCGCTCAACGCCGCTCTTGCAGCCCTCGGTGCTCTACTAGCCCGAGGACATCCTCTAGCAATTCTAACAGCGGCATTAGCCTCTCCTATCACATCGCTGAATCCAACTCTTGCTGCTGGTTGGTTTGCCGGCGCAGTACAAATGAAAATCGCAAAACCAACCTCAAGAGATCTACAAGATTTCTTGAAATTAGATTCTTTTGGATTATTCTGGAGTAACCGAGTTGGACGCGTCTTACTCGTCACCGCTTTTGCTAACCTTGGTTCATCAATTGGTGCGTACCTTGCTGGAACAGCAATCATTGGCACATTACTAGTCTAATAACCCAATAATCAAACAATAACTCCTAGTGGGGATATTGAAGAACCAAGCCCGATTCGGCTACACCATGGTAGAAGACGTGGTCATAGTTGGCGGAGCGAGAACCCCATTTTGTGAATGGCTCGGCGGTAAGAGAGGCGATGGAGAAAGAGGAGGACTGCTAGCAGACGTAACAGCTGAGGAGTTGGGTGCTATCGCGATTAAGGGGGCTTTGGCTAATTCGGGAACTGATTCCTCAGCAGTTGAACACGTAGTGATGGGCCACGCCCTACAGACTTCGGGTCAGGCAATCTTTGGCTCACGCCACGCCGGTCTGAAGGCTGGGATACCCCAGGAAGTACCAATGCTCACACTCAACCGACTGTGTGGTAGTGGGGCTCAGTCAATTGTATCAGGCGCACAGATGATTATGCTTGGAGAAGCGGAGGTGGTCGTGGCTGGCGGTATGGAGAACCTGAGTCAGGCACCACATGTACTACGTGGAATGCGCGACACCTATGGACTCGGAAGACCACCAAGAAAAGGGGATGAAATCCCCAAGGACATGGAGGACTATCTGTTTACTAATCTAGTCGACAGCACCTGTGACTCATTCATGGCTCAGACTAGCGATGAACTTTGCAAGCGAATAGGTGTTACCCGAGAGGAAGCGGATGCCTTTGCAGCATTGAGCCATCAGCGTACGGAGAAGAGTATCGATGAAGGAACATGGAAGCAGGAAATTGTTGAGGTCGAAACTCCTGATGGTATTGTTGGTGCAGGCGATGAAGACCATTTCGTACGCGGGACTACCGCCGAATCACTTTCTGGACTACGAACCCACTTCGGACCAGATTCTCTAGTTACTGCTGGAAACGCATCTGGTGTTGTTGATGGTGCGGCTGCTGTTGTCATCAAGTCAGCCAGCCGCGCCGCGGCTGATGGAGATACACCTCTCGCCCGTATCGTGTCATGGGGAATAGTCGGTTTGGAACCGGCAATCATGGCCCACGGACCTGTGCCTTCAAGCCGTCAAGCACTCAAAAAGGCTGGACTCACAGTTGATGATATCGACCGCTGGGAAATCAACGAGGCGTTTGCTGGTCAAGCGGTCGCATGTGTGAAGGACCTTGGAATCGATGTTGAAAAGGTCAATGTCAACGGCGGAGCTGTTGGAATCGGCCACCCACTCGCTGCAACAGGCACCCGATTGGTGCTTACTTTGGCTCACGAACTCAACCGCTCAGGCGGGCGTTATGGTATCGCAACTGCCTGCATCGGTGGCGGTCAGGGAATCGCGCTCATAATTGAGTCGATTTGACAGTTTTTTGGTATTTTACTCCGTAGGAGGGATTAACTACTAATCGGCCTGCTTAGAATGTTGATAACATGACAGAGCATACCATAACCGAGCACATTGAAGGAGCCGGACACGCGGGAAAAAAACGTAGCCTAGTGAAGACCCTATCATGGCGAGCCATCGCCACGACGGATACCATCATTATCGCCAGAATCATCACTGGAAGTTGGACTGTTGGGTTCGGGATTGCCAGCATTGAGATAGTGACCAAGATGGCGTTGTACTATCTGCACGAGCGCGGTTGGAGCGCTTTGGATTGGGGCCTAGAGGATGTTGATGTTGATGTTGATTCTCTGGTAGGAAGAACCTCGAACATTGAGAGTCTCCCCGATGGGCCTTCTTGATGGTCCAACTGAATGGGCATTGGTAGGCATTGCCGTTGCAGTTTAAGCGTGTGAAAAGGGCCATTTGTCTAGGCTAGCGACCATACCAAGTTAATTGAGAGACGAACGCCGTTCCGGCCGTCAGGATGGGGGATTCTCTTGAAAGCGGTGGAAGCATGGGAGTGACAAAAAGTAGAAGTTTGATGAAGGCTGTCTGTTGGAGAGCCATTGCAACGCTAACGGGGGCAATGATTGTGTTTTTCCTCTACGGGGAGTTTGAGGCTGTAGGGAAATTCATGATTGCAGACATCAGCCTCAAGATGATATTCTACTATGCTCATGAGCGTGGTTGGAGCATGGTCAAGTGGGGAAAAGTACCAATTCAAGCAGAATAAATAATTTGTATTTCTCAAATTCAACCTAGTAAAATCATGTCTTTGATGTCGATTAGATATCTTACTAGACTCACAAATACTGCGATGATAAACGGATAAGTCAGAACTCGCTGAGGAAGCATCTTGATTGCAACCTTCGCACCAACCCAAGCAGTACCCGCTACTAAAATACAGATTAATAGGAGGTAGATTCCTAGCGTTTCGATTAATGCAATTCCCGAACGGTCAATTACAAGGTGAGTCAAGATGGCCATTGGAACCATCCAACTCTCAATAATGTAAGATGTGCCTGCTGCTTGATGTTGCTTATACTTTAGAGTTGAACGGTGTAGAGTAACGAAAATTGCACCACCTCCAATACCTAGTAATCCTGATGCTGCGCCACCACCAAAACAACCAGCGCGGTAGATATTCAAGACTTTTCCTTCAACTTCTGGTGGTTGATAATCGCCATTTCCATTGCCATTCAGTTCGGAAGTCAATTTCTTTATTGTTGAGTATAAAACCCAAATTAGAAGGAATGTCGCAGAGATTTTAATTGACATATCCCCAAGTTGTTTGATGAAGATGGCTGCTAGAACTGCACCAAAAACCGCACCCATTAAAGCAGCATTTGTGCCCATTTTCCCAACACTAGCAACAACATATCCACCTTTTTCATGGGCAGCCCTGCTACCTATAGACACCGCCCAAACGAGTATCAACGAAGCAACCAAAGAGGGCTGAATATCCCATTCAAGAAGGAATAGGAAAATTGGCACATAGAGAACGCCACCACCTAGTCCAAGCGGGGCAAACATGAATGCTGTCATCAATATTAGCAGTATTGCAATAATTATCTCAAGTTCCATATTCACTCCTCCTCAGTGATGAACCAATGTTCTGGTCGCGGGCCCAATGGGCGTTTCATCCATAGTGGCCTACGCTCTCCACGTGGATGGGTTTCCCTTTCTTTGGCCCAATCGTTCCATTTCTTGTAGTGAGCCATTGATTTTTTCATATCAACTTCAACATCACCATACTCTTCCCCATCATCTGGCTTTGAAAGCCAAACCTTCTGAAGCCAGCAATGTGCCCCGCTAATTGGATCAGGTTGGACTGCGTGGGTGATATTTTGGTGAACTCCACCATCTCGCCACCAAATACGATTTGTGTCCCTATCTTTAGACTTCCAAGGACGGATCCCTTCTATGGTTCGCATTCTCATCTTGCCGTCTCCAAGGTCCTTAATTTCAACTGTATTAGATAGGAATCTGTTGCCGCGGTCCTGTTTTCTACGCCATCGTCCAATATGATGTGAACAAGCAACTACCCCAGGTTTGATTGATTCAGTAACCCAAACCTTGTCTACGAACCAGCCTATTTCCGTCTTTATTTTTAGTAATTCGCCTTCTGAAACCCCTAATTTCGCTGCATCCTTTGGGTGGATCCAAATTGGGTTCTTGTGAGCGATTTCAGTCAACCATTTTGCGTTGGCTGAACGGGAATGGATATGTTGTGGTAAGCGGAAATTTGGCAGAAGGCAGTATGCATTATCCTCCTGCAATTTTGAGGGGTGCACATGACTATTGATTCGATAGTGAGGGATTGAATGCTCAGGGTAGCCAAACTCAATCATTGTCTTTGAGTAAAACTCTTGTTTTCCACTTGGAGTTGGCCAACCTTCTTTTTCATGTACATTGTAAACAGAAGGCTCAATCAAGAATGCACCATGCTTTCTCATGTAATCTAGTGCAGTCAACCCCTCTTTTTCAGCAGCTTCTGGAAGTCCGGGAACGTGCTCAAAGGTGAATTGGTAATACTCATCTACGGTGATTTTCTCACCTTCACGATAAGGACTCATGAAATGCTCTCGAATACCCATTGTGCCATCGTCAATTCGCCATGAAAGTTCAATCCAAAATTCATCTTCTTCCCAAACAGAACCGGGGTTAACTTCGTGAGTGAACTCAACTTCCTTACCCTCTCGCCGTGCAAATTCACGCAGAACGGGTTGTCTGAATGCGACCCATTTTCCGGCTTGAGTAGCGTAGGAATTGATATCATGCCGTTCTGATGCATGTCCCATTGGAAGTACGTAATCAGCCAAAAATGCGGTCTCATTCCATGTTGGAGTCAACGCTATATGGCAGCCTATTGAATCCTCATTCTGTAACATCTCCATCCAAGCGAATCCATCAGGGAATGTCCATACTGGATTGAATACACGAGTGAAATACACATCCATTTGACCTCTTCCTTCTTTCACCATGTGAGGTAATATGTGGCTCATTTCGAAATGAGCCAGTGTGTATTCGGGAGGAAAGTGTAACTCATTCCAACCGTCTGGGTCTGGAGGCTCATCAAACAGGGTTGGTTTGTATTTCGCCCACGAATTAGGGGCAGTGCCACCAACTGTTCCAACTGAACCAGTCAATACATTGAGGAAATGTAGAGTTCTGCTAACTTGCCAACCTCCAAGATTTCCAATCGCTGCTGAACGCCAAACATGAGCTGACAATGCAGTGCCAGCCTCAGCGACAATTTCACCAACTTCAATCACCTGTTCAACTGGGATTTTGCATTCTTCAGCCGCAAATTCAGGAGTGTATTCAGCATATTCAGACTTCATGAGTTCAATAAAACTCTCGAAAGTACGTGGCTCATCAGGGTGGTCGGCTTCTAACCACATTTCCCAGTTAACCCAGTTTTCTAGGAAATCTCTGTCATAGGTTCCTTTGTCAAGTATCATCTTCGCCCACGCGAGGAAAAGCGCTGGCTCTGAACCAGGCCATGTAGGCACCCAATGGTCAGCCATTGCCGCAGTGTTAGATAGACGAGGGTCAATGACAATGAGTTTAGCACCATCCATCATCCCCTCTAGAATACGTTGTGCGTGAGGGTTGAAGTAGTGACCAGTTTCCAAGTGAGAAGAGGTAAGGAGAATTACCTTCGCGTTAGCGTGGTCTGGGCTTGGTCTGTCGTGCTTGTGCCATAATGCGTACCCGGTGCGCGCCCCTGCTGAGCAAATATTTGTGTGGCTATTGTGGCCATCAACCCCCCATGCTTTGAGGACACGATTTGCGTACCCTTCATGACCGGGTCTACCAACGTGGTAAACGACTCTATCTTTTGCTCCGGTCTTTAGCGAAGCACGAATTTTAGAGGATATCTCGTCAAGTGCTTCTTCCCACGAAATCTCTTCCCAATCACCAGATCCTCGAGCACCTTTACGACGCAATGGATTAAGAATTCTCTCAGTGTCCTGAATCTGGTTGATAGTTGCAGGTCCTTTTGCACAATTTCTGCCTCGGCTTCCTGGATGGTGTGGGTTGCCCTCAAATTTTGCCACTTGGCCAGAATCTTTGTCAACATATGCAAGTAAGCCGCAGGCAGATTCACAGTTGAAGCAAGTCGTTGGAACCAATGAGTAATTTCTCTCTACTTTCTTCGGCCATTCGTTTGCATCAAGTTCAATGTGGTCGTGCCAATTACTAGGGTCAGGATAGTTACGAAGAGGTAATTCGGCACCAGTTGCCATTTCCCTCTCTGAAATCTTTGGGATTAGGTGCATAGTCTCAGCGAGACGTTCGATGATTGACCTCCTCAATACCATTTTAACACCTCAGGATAACGCTACCAACTGTGGTTTTTGAACCACTTCTTTACCATGAACAAATGCTGCCCCTAGTACAATTGCTGAAACGAGTAATACTAGTGGCTGAGGCAAGACAATGATTGCCAATACTGCCGAACCGATGAGTACAGTCTCAATTAGGAATTTTAGTGGTAGGAGATTATCTTGAGCCCAAGAGCGAGCCTTCGCCTGCTGGAAAAGCCAAGCAGTATACACACCGGTTAGGGCAGATAGAGGTATCCCAGCAATCGCTAGATAGGTGAGTAAGGAGCGGTCAAGGTCGAATAGCAGAATTACCGCACTAGCTGACAATACACCTCCAAATCCGGTCAATATATATGCGCCTTTTACTAGCCAAGACGACCAGTTAGGCCTAAGCATCACGTAGAGGAATCTATCTGGTCTGTCAAGGTCTTTTACCAATAATAGGCCAGTAATTCCAAGGAAACCTAAGCCAATTACGATGATTGACCACCAGATTGTATCGGTCATCTCAATAATGCCAGCAAACATTGCTAGCATTGCCATCAAATAAGTTCCAGAAGCGATTCCCTTTGTCCAAATATATGCTGAAACTTCCCATCCCCAAAGGACACCTTTTGAAGGCGCGTCGTAAACTCGCTTGGCTTTTGGTGACTCATCACCAAGTTTTGCCATCACATCGCGAATTATCGCTTGGTCCCTTGGGGCTGCGGCTTTGGCTTTCTTTTCAAGTGCTAATTGAACTATCATTGACGGGGTATCGGCTTCTGATAAACGTGAATCTGCATACTTAGCAAAGTGGCCGACTCCAAATGCTTGTTCAGTCCAGACTCCACTATTTGTTCTCTCAGTAGCAGCCGGGTCAAGCATCACCTCACTTCCCTTAATGTAGAATAAATTAGGTGTCGCACCAGATTCTGGCTTTCTAACTGTAGTTTCTTGAGTTAAAATCAGTTGAGAAATCTTAGAGTTCGGGTCATCTAAATCGCCCGATGTTATTGATTCGGTTGGACAAACAATTACGCAGGCAGGCTCGTATGAATGTTCAATTCTGTGGGCACAGTAATTGCACTTTGCCGCAGTACTAGTGTTTGGATCAATATACAGCGCGTCATAGGGACAGGCTTGCATACAAGACTTGCACCCTATACATCGGTCACTGTCAAAATCAACAATGCCATCATCCCTCTTGAACAATGCATTAGTTGGACAAATTACTGTACAGGGTGCATCCTCACAATGATTACAACGGTGCACCGAGAATTCTCGCGACGTATTTGGGTAGGTACCGGTTTCAATGTACTTGACGTGTGTTCTATTAACTCCAATTGGAACATCGTGTTCAGACTTACATGCGACTGTGCAAGCATGGCAACCAATACAGGTTCGATTGTCAATCACAAAACCATAATTTGTCATTCAATCTAACCCTCCATATTTTTTCTTGAACTAGCTATCATCTTTAGTAAAACCGGTTAGTTAATTGTGACTTGAGGCAGCACATTCATTCTTGCCTAAATCCATCACATTTTGTTCATCATTGCATGGTGTCAAATGCCCTGAATTGACTTTTCTAATTTGGTCGTATATTTCTGGTTGCTCCCTCATATTTGACTGAATGTAAGATACGAACTCATCTACATCATCGATACCATAAATTTGCTCATTATATTCTTTAACTGACCCAAAATTATTCATTATGCGCATTTCAGAATCGGCTTCAATTGACCAATCAGTATAGTGGCCCGGAAGAACAATCAGTGAGTCAGGTAGAATTGTGATGCGTTCTTTGAGAGTAGCATAGAGAGTTTTCGCCCATTCAACTACTTGTTTCCCCAAGTCAGGGCGACCAACGCTAACAAGGAAGACAGTGTCTCCGGAAATTAGAAATTTTTCATCAATTACGTAGGATGTTGAGCCAGGTGTATGCCCTGGTGAATGAGTGCAGAGCGTTGAAGGTCCGCCTTCATTTGAAAACTCAAATGATTCGCCATCTATTATTGACCGGTATTCATGAATCCCAGAACTATAATCACCATCATGGGCAACAAAAGTCGCACCCGTTGCCTCTGCAATTAATGGGCTACCTGAGATATAATCCGCCTGAAGGTGAGTTTCGAAGGTATGGGATATTTCTGCACCGCGAGATTCAGCAAACTGCTGGTAAAACTCTAAATTCCGAGAGGGGTCAAAGAGAAACATTTCCCCCTCGTATACAATACCATACGAACAAGATGCTTTTCCGGGCCTGTTGAATTGCCACATTTCATAGGAATTATCCTCAGAGTTAACTCTCTTTGAGACTAGAACATTACCCCACGATATGATTCCGCCTTCTAGATGAGAAACATTCTCACGTCCAAATTCGGTCATCACAGAAGCAACAAATTCAGATGAACCTTCTTTTGCACAAACTATCCTCAGTGGTTTTCCTGATGGAACTTTTTCAACACTAGATTCTGGATTCTCAATGAAATCAAAATATGGGATGTTCAACATCTCTATCTCGTTAGGCCCTTCTACACTAAAGTTAGAGTAGTCATCTTCATTTCTTACATCAAGTAAAACGAAATCGTCGTCTGACTCAATTGCTTCAAAAAGTTCGGTTGCGGTAAAAGAGGATAGCAAATGCTCACCTCAAATGAATAGTTGTATATCCGCATCCGCTGCAAATTCTAGGAAAGTAGCTGCCCCACCAATGTTTACGCCATCAATGAATTCATCTCTTTCAAATCCAAATACATCCATCGTCATTTGACAGCCGATCATCTCAACACCGAGTTGCTCGCACATGTCTCGAAGTTCAGTCACAGTTGCCACTCCTTTGTTCTTGAAGGTCTTCTTCATCAGGCTGGTTGCAACCGTCTCAAAGCCGGGCACGTTGTTAGAAACCATATTTGGTATTGGCCAATTAAATCCTTGGAACGCTTTTGGACCGAAAGGCATTTTCATCGGCATTGCAGGATTTCCTGCTGGGCTGACCTTTGCCTTGATTTTCTTCTTCAATAGCGGTAATCCATAGAAAGTGAAGAATATTTTGACATCCATGTCCATTGCTGCTGCAGTGGATGCAAGAATGAATGGAGGATAGGCCCAATCGAGCGTCCCCTTACTAGCGATGATTGCCATTGATTTTCTTTCACCCATTTTATTCACCTTTCCTTATGTAGAAAACAAATTTGTCTCCTTCTTCACAACTCTCAACTAATTCATGCCCTACTCGAGATGTCCACGCAGGCATATCATTACAGGCACCTGGATCAGTTGCGATCACTCTCAAAACATCACCATTATCCATCGTATCAATTTTCATTTTCGTTTTGAGGATTGGTAATGGGCAGTTCATCCCACTGCAATCCAATTCATCATTGTGTTCTTTCATTTTTTTCACCATCATCTATTCTGGAAACATTAATTTTTGTGACTCGATAAGACAGTTTAACATCTTGAGAATCAACGGACTTGGTACTGAGTAAAACATGCGGTTTCCGTCACGACGACAGCTGACGATTTTACGATCTTTCATTTGACGTAATAACTGACTTGTGACTGGTTGAGATAATCCCGTATGCCTTTGCACCTCACCGACACTCCTCTCTCCGCCTTTCAAGAATTCAACTATTCTAATGCGGTCAGGATGACCCAACATTTTGACGATGCCGGAAACCTCTTGGAGAAATTCAGGGTTTAACACCACAGACTCAGTTTCTCCTGTAGCCATTTCTTCTCACCTATACTAACCGGTATAACTGGAGGTATATAACTATTAGCATATATTCGAATATAGAGATTATTAGATATATTCAATAAGAGCAAGTGGCTCGAACGGTTCATGTGGAACTTCTTCAACCGTGCAAATGGCATCTCAGCCAGCCAAGTAATCAAGAAAATTGAAGATGGTTGGAGACCTTTTATCATTGATGTTCGCTCACGCGGTGAAGCGAATAAGACTGGGGTGGTGAGAGGGACTAAACTCATCCACCCACATGGTAAAATTGCTGAAAAGCGAAAGGAATTACCTCGTGATCAAGACATCCTCATCATCTGTCACAGTGGCGCAAGGTCAAGAATTGCTCTACGCAAGTTGGAGGCGGTTGGCTTCGATAATAAATCGCTTTTCAACCTAAAAGGCGGCATCATGGCTTATGCTAGAGCTGACGGCGCTATCAAACGCCTCTGATAATTACATCTTCAGGGTCTCTGGGCCACCAAGTGGTAACTCAGTCAATGGCTGTAATGGACCACGAAGAGCAGGACCTGCTGAAAGAGTTCCAATTATCGCTTCAGTATTGTAGATATTATGTGACAAAGCAATCCAAGGCCTGCCTTCAACATCTATTACAACATCAATGAAATCTCCAAAGCCACCACAACGGACTGAACCGCAATCTTCTGTCTCATCAAGATAATCCGATTTAACATTGACTGCAACTGTTGTAATCAAAGGATTCTCTGCATAAGCATCTGTGATTATACCCATGTACCCAGACCACTCTGAATGGTTTGACTCACCAATGTAGCCGAACACGACTCTTCCATCTGCACCACCAGCTATCGTTGGAAAGCCCGTGTAGTTGACTCCGGGTGGTGCGACCATCAAAGGTGTGCTCCAAGTGTCTCCTTGGTCGGAAGAAAATGAGTAGTAAGGTAGGTTATCTGTTGCCACCCAAAGTGCGTGAACGTTGCTCGCTTCATCAGTTCCAATCGCAACTTCATGCCCACGCGATTGATGCTGTGTGTCAATTGTATGCTCACTCCAAGTGCGGCCTCCGTCAGTAGAGCGGTATGCGGCAGGACCATCACAAGATGGATTTCCACGATATATCGCTCCATCATTTGCACCGATTAAATGGCCATGAAGGCCAGCGCATTGTGTAACACCATTTGGCCAGCCAGCTACTTGTCCTTCCCAAGTCACCCCACCATCAAGTGAGGTATCGCAAAAAGCGCCAATTGGACCTTGGGCTCCTGTATTGATGCAGAAAACATAGACTGTTTCATGTAATAACGGCCCAGAAAAATCAGGACCAGGCGGAACAGAAGCAATTGATTGATGGTCTTGAGGGGTATAAACTCCGGAAGCAGGGAAAGGTAGGCTCCAACTTTCTCCTTCATCATCAGACCATTCGACAAACATTACTGCTAAGGCGTGCATATCGAATTTCATGATACGGTCTGTCCACGGGTCAACGTAGACATACGGGTCGTTAGAGTTGGCAACTTGACCGGTGGCCCCAGTTAAAAATGGACCAACGTCATCCCAGTTTTGACCCTGGTCTTGACTACGAATAATGTGGGTCCCAGTACCCAAACCATTGTGATTTGTGAACACAAGTGTCCCTGCAGAAGTAACACCAATAGTGGGTTCAAAAGTATCGTACCCTGTACCATAATAAGTTCCTAGTGACCAAATTGGAGTCATGTTTCCTGACAGATTTAACTCGTCATTGGACATATCCAACGCATTTGTCCAATTTGAAAAATGATAGAAGGTATTGTTTGCAATTGGTTGGTCAAAATCAAACACTGATGGCTCTTTGACTACCGCAGGTTCATCCTTGCCGAAACAACCAGCCAAGGTTGGTGCAATCATCGTGAGCAGCACTAACATTGCAAACGCACGTGGACGCATGGTGCGGCGAATGCCCACCAAACTTCAATCGTTTGGTGATAGCGTGCGAATTTCGGCAGCCGGTGCAGTCGTAAATTGACCACCGTTTGTAACGGTAGAAGATTGAATTAATTTTGGATACTCAGCAGCAAGCAGACGCTCTGCAAGTTCAGCGATTTTTCCCATACCTTCAATTCCAAGCTCGGCTTCAACTTCTGCATTGTAATTAGTTGTGCCATTGATGTCATAAGTATAGCGATTTCCTTGTGAATCTTCAATAAACTCAATACCAGCAACATCAATATTATTCACTTCCATCATCTGAATATATTGTAAAATAAGTGAGTCTTTAACATCAATTTTTGCCGGTCTGAACTTGCCTACACCACTAGCCGGACAGAATAATTCCTCGTCTTCACAATCAACTGCCGGACACAATTCAAATCCCCCCTCGGTGCTTGAGTGGATTGCCATGACAACCTCCCCTGCAACAATCTCTACCCGTGTAATGTGTGGTTCGTGAGGCTCAATATACTCTTGGAGTAAGGTAATCCCCCCTGGGTCATCGACAAATTCACCATTGGCCAAATATTCCTCAAATGAGTGCCTGTCCGAGAACAAGCGTACCCCCAAGCCTTTCCCTCCTTGGTTGTGCTTGGTGATGAAAGGCAGGGGCATTTCTTGACCTGCCGATTTTATTTCATCAATTCCAACCGCGACAATAGTATGTGGGGTTAAAATTCCCTGACGTCTTAGCGCTAAATCTTGTTTCACTTTTGATAGTTCTAAGTCAAATGCTGTTGAGCCATTAATCACTCTGCGACCATAAAATTGTAACCAATTCAATAATTCTGAAACATATCTCACGCCCCTTTGGTGGCCGCGCGTGTGTGAAGATGGGCTCATCCGATTGAGAAAAATCCCTTCTGGCGGTTCAGATGTAAGGTCAAAACCACCTCCGTTCATGAAGTGGAGAAGATATGGCACCTTTCGATCCTCAAGCGCTTTTACCAGCGGTGCTAACCAAGCCTCATTCTCATAAAGAATGTGCAATTTGGTCAATTCACATACCCCCAAAACGGTGTTGCAAGATTCCTGTTAGGTAGACTACAAGTTGAATTACCAGCCAAGGTATTCCAACTTTCTTTCACGGTTTTTATTCCAATGCTCACGCTCATTCCTCCATTTGTTTGTGGCGTACCAAAAATCGGTTACGCCGCTTATAGACAGCAGCAACATTCGCACTCTTCGCCAAAGCGTCGAGTCGTCAGTATGCTAGACTGCATGGCGTTTGGTCAGATTCGTTCAGATATAACCCTTCGCAACAGGCTTGATTGCAATATTTAGATTATTTATTCTGATGATTCTTTATCTGACATAGTTCCAAGATACTCAGGGAGTTCAACTCCAGCGTTGGCCGCTACGTCATGAAGTGGTGGTAGACTCTTTACCAAACTACTGATGAAGTTAGATGTTGAACTTCCATCTCCATCACCACCAGAATCCCAAACTGTAATGCTGTCAATCTTTAGATTCTTGATTGCTTCAACCTGTGCTGCCACCATGGTCTCAATCTTCTCGACCATGAGTAGAGTTGCTGCAGCCTTAGGATCTCCTCCAGCACCTGCAACTAAACTCTTGTAACCAGTTGCTTTTGCTTCCAATACCTTCTGCACACCTTCTGCTTCTGCGGTATACCTAGCAAGTATTGCATCTGCCTCACCCCGTGCAATACGGCGTAGGCGTTCTGCTTCTGCTTCAGCAGCAATCTCAATTTGAGTCTTAGCAATCTCTTCGCGCACAATCTCATCTGCACGCAGACGCTCCTGCTCAAGCAGGTATTGCGCTTTCTGAACTTCCATCTCTGCAGTTCTTCGAGCAACTTCAGCACGACGCATTGCTTCGGCTTCTTTCTCTGCTAAACCAGCATTGTATTCTGCAATGTTAGCCTTGGCAATGGCTTCACCTTCAATAGCCAGTGCTTCTTGGCCCTGAACGAAAATACGTTGGTCTGCTTTAGCTGCCTTCTTTCCTTTCTCAGCCTCTGCCTCATTCTCTGCAACTTGAATGTCACGAGCACGGTTTGCTTCCGCCGAACCAATCGCACCATCACGGTCTGCAATTGCGACATCTGCCTTTGCAGCGTTAACTGCTGTGGCTGCTGCTTTCTTACCAATGCTCTCAAT
>JYMV01022267.1_pt1 | contig 16484 bp, 14 predicted proteins | sample 338911 | NCBI WGS metagenome assembly JYMV01 (sample SAMN03354496, study PRJNA234377) | hydrothermal vent metagenome | biome: Deep sea; feature: Hydrothermal plumes at the Eastern Lau Spreading Center, Western Pacific Ocean; material: Seawater | place: Tonga | collected 2009 | depth 2000 m m
CGAGGTTCGTCCATTTGAGGTCTGCCGAAGTCAGGTCGGCGCCGGCGAAGTTTGCCTTTCTGGCATTAGCTTCACTCAGGTTCGCCCCGATCAGATTGCCCATGGCCAGGTTCACGCCTTGCAGGTTCGCTCCAGCCAGTTTGGCTTTGGTTAAAAGCGCCCCTCTCAAATCTGTTTTGCTTAAATCAGCCCCGGAAAGATTAACCAGGGTCAAGTCTGCCCCCTGGAGATCTTCCCCGGCCAGATTCGCCCATTTGAGATCGGTCCCGACCAAACTCACCTGTCTCATCCTGGCACCACGAAACCGCGCTTCCCACAAATTAGCGCCGTTTAATATGGCACCCGTCAAATCCGCGCGAGTCAAGTCTACGCCACTCAGGTTCGCCCATTTCAGGTCTGCACCGCGAAGATTCGCACCGGATAAATTGGTCCTCGTCAGATTGGCCCATTTCAGATCGACACTACTCAAAGTCGCATCACTCAAATCGGCCTGACTCAGATCACATCGCGCGCACTCGCGCCCCGCGTTCAATTTATTCATATCGCCAGCGTCAAAGGCGCCGACCTGCGCAGAGAACATCATTAAGAAACATATTCGAAGGTGCATCACACCCATACCCTATCAGCCACAACATTACCGTGGAAGCCGACCGCGAAAATCATTCCACAGTCACATGTTTTTACCACCTATGCACCACTGCAACGCAATAAAAGTCAGACAAGATACACGCTTCGCTGATTTGATCTTTCAGATTGCAGAGCGCAGTACCACTGACTGCTAAAGCGAGAGAACTGCCCTCCTCGGCCCGAACGAACTCTCCTCCAGTGATCGGGTCGATGGAGGGAAACTTAACTCCATCGCCAACCGCGCTGATACGGCCATTACCGTATTGCCGATGAGGGAACATCGTCAAACGACGCATAATTTAGCCGGCAAAGTCGCGCATACAAACCATCTATATCCATCAATTCTTGATGGCTCCCCTCTTCCACCAAACGTCCGTGATTCAAAACCAGGATGCGGTCACAGTCACGAATAGTCGCCAATCGATGAGCAATCACTATCGCAGTGCGGCCCTCAAGCAGAATATTCAGGGCACGTTGAATCTTTCGCTCCGAATAACTGTCAACATTGGCCGTCGCCTCATCCAGCACAAGAATCCGAGTGTCCGCCACCAGTGCACGGGCAAAACTTAGCAGTTGGCGCTGACCCAACGATAGGTTACCCCCGCCCTGATCCAGGACAAATTGATAACCACCGGGAAGCCGTGCAATAAAGTCATGCGCGCCCACCACCTGCGCGGCACGTTCGACGTCAGCGGCATTCTTCGTCACGCTGGCATAGCGAATGTTCTCAAATATAGTGCCTGAGAACAGAAACGGCTCCTGCAACACCATCGAGACATGGCGCCCAATGGAGTCCTGTGACAGGGTTCGCAAGTCGTGACCATCAATACAAACCTGGCCTGATAGCGGATCATAGAATCGGCGCAACAAGGCAGCTGTGGTTGACTTGCCAGAACCTGTAGGCCCGACAATCGCTATTTTCTCCCCCGGAGACACAGAGAAAGAAACGGCCTCTAAAACCGATATTCCCGGCGTGTAATGAAAACTGACCTGATCAAATGAAATAGCGCCATTACAATTCACCAGATCCAATGCGTCGGGGAGGTCAGTTACCGTTTCAGGCACGTCCAGCACTTCCAGAATCCGCTGGCCCGACACCATTGCCCGCTGCATCATGCTGTACTGAATGGTTAGCGAACGAATGGGATCGAAAAACCGCTGCACATAGAAGAGAAAGGCAACCATCACCCCCAATTCCAGCGCACCGGAAAAAACCATGCGCCCCCCGACAACGACAATAATCGCCATTGCCCCACCCGTTAAGCCATCAACAATCGGTACATTGACCTGAGCCAGTTTGGCAGCCCGCAAGTGCGTTCTTAAATTGAGATCAGCAAGATCAGAATAAAGTTCATGGTTCTCTCTTCCTCGCACCATTACTTTGACTGTTCTGACGCTGTGAATCGCTTCTGCCAAGGCGCCGTTGGCCATCGAATTGGTTTCCCGTGCTCTTCGAAACGCAGCCCGGGCATGAGGCAACCAGAAATACCGTACGACCAGGAGAATCGGCACAATCGAAAGCGTCAACAGGCCGAGTTCAGCGTCGAGCACCAACAGTGTAATGACGATACCGAACAACAGCACCACGTCGCCAATCGCAAAAACTGATGTCTCCAGAAACTCCTGCAACGTACCGGTATCACTCTGCAATCTGGACATTACTCGACCGACCTCTGTTTTGTCCATGAACGACAAGGAAACTCTCTGCAGATGGGCAAACATGGCACGTCGCAGATCAACAACCACGTTTTCAGCGATCCTCCCGACCAGCGCTTCCTGGGAATAGTTGGCCAGGTAATTGACCAGCACCACCGCAGCGAGAAAAATAATGACGCTGCTCAAGGCAACCTTGGCTGCCGCCCCCGCCTGGATAACATGATCAATGGCATACAGAATAACCAAGGGAATAGTCAGCTGCGTGGCGACAAAAACCAACACCGCGATCAACGCAAGCGCCAGCAGACGCCGATAAGGCCAGACAAAGGAAAAGAATCGACGCATAACCCGGCCGTCGAAGACACGCCCAAACATCTCCTCATCGTGACTGACCTGTGCCCCAATGACGCCCCGGGGTGGCCGCACTGCTCGACCCATACTCGACCCTTCAGCGGGCAACTTCAACCTGACGACACCTGCACGAGAGCTGGTTCGACTGAGCGCGCCGCCCCCATCTGCAGGGAATGTAATTCAGCATACCGCCCTCCCAGATCCAGAAGGTGCTCATGGGTTCCGCGCTCAACAATCTTCCCTTCTTCAAGAAAAAGGATTTCATCTGCATGCATGACGCTCACCAACCGATGGGAGATGACAATGTTGGTGCGGTTATCATGTCGGGCTATTACCGCATCATGAATACGGCGTTCAGTATCGGCATCGATGGCCGCTGTTGCATCGTCCAGAATGCAAATGGGCGCATTAACCAGGTTACCGCGTGCAATAGATACCCGTTGACGCTGCCCACCAGAAAGGGATACCCCTCGCTCACCCACCAGCGTCTGGTAGTTGCCGGGCAAGTCACTAATGAAATCGTGCAGCTGCGCATCGCGCCCTGCCTGTATGACCCCTGCCTCATCTGACCACGGATTTCCGTAAGCAATGTTGCTGTCGACAGACGCCGTGAACACAAACGAGTCTTGTTGCACGCCGCCCACTGACCCGCGCAAAGAATGCAATGAGACGTCTCTGACATCCTGGCCATCGATCAGAATTCGGCCACCGGTGACTTCATATAGACGAGGAATCAAACGGGCAATGGTTGATTTACCACTGCCCGGCGGTCCGACGATGCCCAACGTCTTCCCCGCTGTGACACTAAAAGTAATATCAGACAGGACGTTGACTCGGGTTTCACCCTCGCCATAACCAAAATGGACACCCTCAAAGCGAACTTCGCCTTTTGTTATCTTTAGATCAGGCAGGGTTTTCCCACTTTCTATAGGGTTCGGATAATCAAGGATTTCAAAAAATCGGGCGCCACAGGTTGACGCGCGTGCGTACGAATTCACCGTCATGCCGATCTGACGCACCGGCATCTGCAGAATCATCATAAACGCAAGAAATTCTATGAGTGTCCCGACAGTAATTTCACCCGCGAGTACTTTGTTGCCACCAACCCAAAGCGCAAGCGTTAACGCAGAGAAAAACGAAAACCCCATAAATGTCGTGCTCCGGACACGCGCCATCAGTCGCTCAAATGCAACTTGACGAACAGCAGACGAGTGTTTGTCGAAACGAAGCAATTCATACGCTTGTGCGGCAAAAGCTCGCACGATACGAATACCCGTCAGATTTTCCTCCATGGCATTGGTCAACACCGTCAACCGCTCCTGCTGCTTTAACCAAAGGTAACGCAGCTGAATACGAGCCATCGCCGATCTGACTGCGATGACCGGCACGAAACTGAGGGAAATCAGTCCAAGGACTGCATCGGTTGAAATCAAGAGGATGCTGCCACCTACCACGAGAACCAACAGCATGACCGTTCGAACCAAACCGGTACTCGGAAAATGACGAATACCCTCCAGATCCAGCATGCCCCGGGTGATCAAATCTCCGCTGTGCGCGGTGTCATGAAAACTCACATCGAGCTGTTGTACTCGGTGGTAAAACGCTTTACGAAGATCTGCCGCGATGCAGTCATTCAATGATTCCCCGAAATAGTTCTGCACCATGGCAAACAGACCGCGAAGAATGCTAAGGCCAAGAATCATCAAAGCGGATAACCACAGCGCTGCTTCAATTTCCGCCACGCCCCCCACCGTCCCATGCAGAAGGCCTTGCGCGTTGTCGACTGCCTTACCTAAATAGCGCGGAATAAAGAGTTGAAACCCGGACGACAACAGAGTCGCAACAGTCACGACACCAACCCTCACCGGGTGCTTAAAAACCAGCCTGCAGATGCGACCCAGAATGTCTGGATCTAACTTGCGGCCACTTTTGTATTGGTCAGAACGAGACAGATTGTTAGAAATCAAATTGCGTACTCAATACCCTTCCTGCAAAAGATACCCCGGCCTCCCATCGACACGAAAGTTAAACAACAGGTAGCCCAATCGTTACACCTGGAATCAACCGCACGACTGCCGCCGCTTTGAGCGATCGGACCCAACTCATTGCACCACAGTCCGAAGAAACCCTGACAGTCGCGTTATTGGCGGGAAGCTCATAGTGTAAACCAAGCGTTGAGAAAGCTCGATGACTAAAAGTCTGGCAATGCCCGCTATACAACAACCTACGCCGACACTGCCCCTAGAAAAACAACACCGAAAGCCTGCGACCGAATGGTTGGCTTCCTTAACCCTCACCTCGATAGATGCATTGGTAAGCATGATTCATTTTGCAGTACTCCACCGCCTGCCACGGCGCTGAGTCTGATTGTTCACAAGGCTCACTGCTTAACAAGCTATTGTGCGTCACATCATATAAACCCACGTAGTCCGGGACATTCGACCCGCCCTTACTGAATGCGCCACTGGCAGTCCCCTGAATCTCGAAACGACCGGCAGTGACAACGCCAGGCATTCGAAGACACGCGGGGATATGCTCAGTGTTGTACCAGGCGTCATACTCCTTGTGGAGGCTGTCAGGCAAATCCCCGTGCCCTACGGCAACCAGCCACTCAGCCTCATCAGGCACGGTGTAGGCATCTGCCGGCGGGAATATCTGCCGGGAAATACCTCTAGAGATGTGCGGTTGTGCACGAGTTCTTGCTTCAAAGCTATCACTGCCCAGCGACGCCTCGTGTTTGACCACCTTCATACTAAGGGGCGCTGGACAAAACGTCCGAATGGTCGACCTCGTATAGTGCGAGATAGGTTGGCGCCACCAGCGACGCAGGGTTAGACGTCTGCCCATCGCTTAAGCGAAACCGACGAATGCACAAAAAGCCGGGTATTTCGAGCCGCGCCGCGATATGTTGGTTTTCATGCCAATCATTTCATTCTGTTTCATCGAAACCCGGAGAATTGGCTCTAACAAAAATGATCGTCCTGTCATTAGGCATGGTGGTTATCCCGTTGGTTAGCCCCCACCGATTCTATGCTGTCACTAACGCGCGATGACAGGTGGTTTGGAGGAATTCTCCGTCCCTTCGACCACGGTTCAGACACACGACACGCCGCGGTCGGTCCATTCTCCCTAACGTGGCCGTATCACTACAGGCTGCCGGCTATGCACCAACCACAAACCGACCATTGCCAAACCAAACCCCACTAAAACATGAGGCGACAACGACTCGTCGAGAATCAACCAACCAAGAATCGCAGTCAATCCCGGGGTGATATAGAAATTAGCCGTGACTTTACCGGCCGTCCCCGTTTTAAGCATAAACAAATACAACCCCATTGCACCCAGAGAAACACCAAACGTCAGGTAAAAGAAGCTCCAGACCAACGTGGGGGTCACCGACACATGAACCTCTTCGAACCCCAACACCACAAGCCAACAAAACCCTGCGCCTGCCGTGAGTTGGACGAAATTAGCCGTCAGCAGCGCTGACGATCGACAGAACCTGGCGTAATAAAGTGTCCCTGCGATGAGACAACCTGATGCGCCGACTCCCCATAGAATACCTTCGGTTTGACCGAGGTCGATGCTGTTAATTCCGGCAACCATCGCGACTCCCGCCGTGCCCAGACAAAAACCAAACCACTGTGTCGAACGGAACCGATCGCCGAGAATCGCCCCAGAGAGAAAGGCAGTGACCAGGGGCTGAAGAGATCCGAGCAATGCCATGGTCGCGGCGGAAATATCTACCAGCGCCCAGTATCCCGCCGTTAAGGTGGCTCCGTTGATCAAAATCCCCGCCACAATCAGGTGCGGGAGAACGCGACGGGCGTTGGCCCAACCACCCAAGGTACCGGAGAAAAACGTGAAAGGCAGCAGTATGAGTCCTGCCAATGTGAAGCGAGCAGCCAGGAAAGTAATCGGTGATATGTCTGGCAGTCCCGCGCGAGTCGCAATGAAGGCCCCGCTCCAAAGAAAGACAAACAGTAACGGGAAGATTATTTTTGCCATCAACTGAGTGCTTTCATCGTACCGACGCTTTACGAGCTTAGTGGGTTAAACCCTGCGCAGAGCGGCCAAGGACTCGTTGCACTCCACCCCTCGGGGCTAACGGATCATCTCTTGTAGGCTTCACTTAATAAAGACAGCAAATTCTCAGCCGTCTCTTTAACCGCTGGTGTCGGTTCAAGCTCAAGACTCGCCAGTAGATGCAACCGCGCGACGTTGAGGTGTCGCATGGCTATCTCAAGATCACCTTTCTCATTCGCTTGCGTGGCGAGTGCCATTAAGGTGTAACCCAGCGATACTCTCGCATTCGCTTCAATGACGTTCACGTTAACCGGAATGGTGTCGTCGGGTGAAAAAATCTGGTCTGGTTGTCCAATGAGTTCAATACCCCGCCTGAGATATTGCTGAGCCGTGGTCCAGTCTTGGTGCTTCATCGCAAACTCTGCCCGAATGATGTTTGCTAGCGCGAGATTCGGGTCGATGCGTAACGATTCTTCAACATGTGCAAGGCCTTCCGGATCCCCTTGATAAAGAAAGGTATAGGCGACCCAAAGTGAATCCATGGCCGCCAGGCGCGCGGGAGAGGGCCCGGCTATTGCTAACACTGGATAGGCCATCAGCAGGACCACAAGAAAGACAAACTTTCTCATCCGAGTCGACTCACCGGGCACTGCCCCCTCTGGCAGTCCCTCTTGAAGAATTGATCAAAGCCACGCCCTCAACAGCAACCCCTATATGGGCCACCGTTTTAGTGAAGTAGTTCATTCACTTGTGTAATCTGTTGCTCTAACTGTGCCGCATCGGTCGTGGGGAATCGACAAACCTGGTTCACACACACATAAGCGGTCGCCGTGTCATCCAACACCTTGCGATGCTTGATAATCGGAATATCCACCGCCTTCTCTGCAAAATCGTCCCCCTCCTGCGCGATGGCAAGGACTCGATTAGGCACAAAGTTGCGTCGAATCGGGGCCAATAACTCGGTCAGTCCGTTGCCCGTGCTGGGCGCCACCAGAATAATCTCAAATGGTGTATCCAATCGGTAATCAAGCGCCACCAGCAGATCAGAGAACGCCAATGGATGCCGCCTCATTGCATTACTAAAGGTTTGAAAGATCTGGTTCGCTCGCTCCTGATAATCCGCATTCAACGTGTATTCGTATAAACGAAGCAAATTGAGTGCCGTTACCGAATTGCCTGACGGCAATGCGCCATCTGATCCGATCTTTTGGCGGGTGAACAACGCGTCGACGCCCCGAGGCACCCTGAAATAGGCCCCACCCTCTTCATCGCCGTACTCACTATTCACGATGTCCTGTAATTCGATCGCTGCATTCAACCAGCGCAGATCCGGGTCCGCCTCAAACAAATCGAGCAACCCGGCAATCAAGAACGCGTAGTCAGCAAGAAATCCCGGACCACTCGATTCACCAGCAAAAAATACCCGACTCAGCCTGCCCTTTGCGCGCACTCGAAGTAACAAAAACTCGGCAGCCCGTCGCGCGTATGAAAGGTATCGCGGCGAATTCAACACGAAACCTCCGCGCGCAAAAGCGGAAATCATCAGTCCGTTCCAAGCCGTCAGAATCTTCTCGTCGCGCAGCGGCGGCGTGCGCCCAGATCTCACCAGCCGCAAGTCGTGCCTGATCTTTGTGATTTCACTACGCAAGACTGCTTGGGACATTCCAAGAGCCTCAGCTGCCTGTCGCTGCGAGCGAACTTTCTTAATGATGATTCGCCCTTCATTGCCACCTTCCGAATGCACACCAAAATAAGCAGAGAAAATACGGGCTCTTTCCTCTCCCAAACTTTCGATCAAATCAGCAGGTGCCCAGGTATAAAACCAACCTTCCTTCATCTCCCCCGAAGGCGTTCGACTGTCTGCATCCAACGCCGAATAAAATCCCCCATCGTCTGACGTCATCTCAGTGGCAACATAGTCCAACGTGTCTCTCGCCACCTGAAGAAGTTCGTCTCGCCCCGTGACCTGTCCTGCTTCGAGGTAAATGGGCACCAGCAGCGCATTGTCGTAGAGCATTTTCTCAAAATGCGGAATCTGCCAACTACGTTCTGTTGAATAACGATGAAAGCCCCCGCCGAGGTGATCAAAGATGCCACCGTACGCCATCTTCTCAAGCGTCAGTAACGCCAGTCGTAAGGCTTCCTGGTCCCCGGTTCGCCTGTGGTAACGCAGGAGAAACCGCAACGGCATACTGGATGGAAACTTTGTGTGCAGGCCAATGCCGCCCCAGACCGGGTCCGTCTGCGCGTTCACCTCAGTCATCGCCTGACTCAGAATACTCGCGTCCGGAAAGCGGCCATCGTTTGCACCGACATCCTCAATGGCCGCAATCACCGCGACACTGATTTGGTTACTCGACACCATGATTTTTTCCCTCTGTGTTTCCCACGCAGATTGGAGAAACGCCAGCACCGTCTTAAAGCCAGGTCGATTACCACGATTCTCCGGCGGAAAATAGGTTCCACCAAAGAACGGTTTTCGATTCGGGGTGACCCATACATTCAAAGGCCAGCCGCCGTTACTACCCATGGCTTGCACCGCAGTCATGTAGACCTTGTCTATGTCCGGGCGAATTTCGCGGTCCACTTTGATAGCGATGAAATGTTTATTAAGAAACTCGGCCACCTGCAAATCATCAAATGATTCTTCCTCCATGACATGGCACCAATGGCAAGTCGAATAGCCAATACTCACGAGCACCGGCCTACCCAGCGCTTTGGCCGACTCGAAAGCCTCCTCCCCCCACGGATACCAGTTCACCGGATTGTGTGCGTGTTGTTGCAGGTAGGGGCTTGCCTCAAGTGCAAGACGATTAGTAAAGCGGGGCGAACCATCTTCCAGCAAATGTCTTGTTCGAGGAATGAAACTCGCCGGACGGGCCGAGATAACTCGAATCAGCTGGGCTTCGATCTTCGGACCGACACCTTCGCTGCCGGGCAGCATTTCAAGGTGCAGATTGGCGGCGGAACACGCGACAGAACTCAAAGAAAAGCATAGCCCCACAACCCAATGAGAGACCTTCTTCTCTGCCCGCTTTCGAGTCCCTGACCGTATCATGCGTTCTGCTAATCCGGCAGCCAACTCACACACCTAAATTGCCTGGCGTCTAACGAAACGTTACAACTGAAGGTTTTACCACGCAGTTTCGTTAACCGATTTCCCCGATACGGTCCCACAAAATGTGAGCGCCCAGCGCCATCAATACCACTTGCCATACGCTCTGAATGCAGAATAATCTCCATCGCGTCGTAACCCACCGCAACGATCTGTTGGTGACGCATACCACCGAGTGTGCTCCCGAAGCCCGCACACGGTCGGCCTTGAAGATTGACACCGTTAATACAGACCTCGAAGTCACCTGCGTGAGCCGTCCCCGTCACCAGCAGCAACACGGTCAATAGGTTTCTCATTGCATACACTTCATCGTCATAATCCAGTTTCAAAGAGCGTCTGAGCCTATTGTCGCACCTCTTGTTACTACCCTTCTCATACTATCCAAGCATTCGCACAGGGTAAGTAGATAATGTCCAGGACCAAACCCACGAGACACCGATGGCCTACTCAGGCTCAGAGACGCTTCACGCTCGCCGGACTGTGCCAAAATAACAAAATCAGCCTGGAGATCTCCCGCTATTCCCCAATCATGGTCTGCTGTCAGATTTGCGTGACGGCAGATACAACCTGATCACTGCCTAGCCACAACGAGGACCTACCATGAGTGAATCCACCGACCGCACGCTTGAACCACTTGACGCTGTTCATCGCCACCCCGACGAACTGGTAGAAGAAACAGTGCGGGCTATAGAAGGGGTTGTACAACAAGGCCACCTTTCGGTCGAAGTTCTCATGGTGACCGAAGAAATGGTCATGGTGAAAGTACGGCGGGCAAAGGGTTTGATTGACCCGAGTCACGTACACGAAGATCACGAATCGGTGGCCACTCTCATTAGCGGGCGCATGCGAAACTACATCGGAGACCAGGAATTTATCTCAGAAGCCGGATCAGTGTGGCGTCACCCCCCTGGCGTTGTTCACTCGAGCGAAGCACTGGAAGATTGCGTGCAAATTGAAGTCAAGACTCCGGCTCGAAAGACCTGGGCCTGACCCTTTCACCCGCTGTTAGGCCAGTCAACTAACACCGTCGTTTGATTTCGCCAACGGTGTGGGTCAGCATCACCATCAACACCTCACGGCCCCGATCAGTCACTTAAGCGCCTAAGTTGAAAAGGAGTGTCTTCAGGCGATCCTGCCCACAGACACCCCTTTCAACTCGGACGGGCATATATGCGACACGGCGCCGCCCGCTTTCAGGTTAGCCATGCCGCATTCTTAAGATCCAAGCCCGACCAAAATGGCCCTACATGATTTGGCTCTGCTCAGACCAGACGCACAATATTACGCATGTTCACATCAACCTTCTCTAACAACGCCTGGTATCTAGGATCCGCGCCCAGCCCATCATAGGCCTTCTCCACCGCCGCCAGTGACGGATATGTCACTCCGAGCAGACGATTACCCACGTTGCTGCCGGTGATCAAGGTGCCATAACGGAAGGTGATCGCACCGGCATCCGCAAACACGCCGGCCATCGAGGAGATCGTGTCAATCAGCGGATCGGCTGACGCAATACGCGTCAAAACCAGATACTTCATATCACCGGTGGCTTGTGACTCAAATGGAATCGGATGTATTTTCAGCAGATTACGCAGCCGTATCCCGATCTTCCCACTGGCCATGGCTTTGGCATAATCGTCAGACGCCGCGTAAACCTCCATGGCTTTTTCAAAACCATCTAATTTTTCATAAGCCTGAAACAGCACGACTGCCCCGGGATTGTCTCCGGTTGCAACAAAGCCATATCGAACGAGCGCAGCACCAGCTTTTTCTTTAAGTTCTTCGGCTAATCTTCCAACCATTGGCAGCAGAGTAGGACGGTAATCAGCGGCACAATCAACAACCGTCAGTACAAAATAATTAATATCGCTCACAGATGCATCCTCCAATTGATGAAGTCTTTTTATTGTGTCTGAAACAGTTTCTCACAGTGGGACGGCGTCGCCCCGGTAATCAGACGCTACCGCACCGCCGGATAGACTGGGAAAAGAACTCACCATGGCCACAAGATAATCATATCCTATTTCGTTACTTTCGCCCCTGGAATGGGGCGGTATTGCGCTGAATGTTGGTCAGGTTACCGCACTTGACCCGCGGTCGACATGCCAGGCGAGCGCCTGACAGCTCCACACACGTACCTCAGTCATTGTTATCCCTAAAGAAAACAAGGTCTCCACCAGCACCGGAATCCATCGAAATGCACAGACAAATGCGACGGGGAGATACAGACAGGGCGCAACCCATAGGTTGCCCTAACTCAAAGACAATCCATCAGCCAGTCGGTGATATTCGCAAAAGAAATCCAAAACGCACTGATTAAACTGTTCCGGCTGCTCCACAATGAGGCCGTGACTCGCACCGGTTATTACCTGCAGTCGCGCGTCAGGAATCCCTTCAACCAATGCGTTGGCATCTGGCAAGGGATTCAGCCACTCTTGATCTCCAATCACCACCAGCGTTGGCGAGCGAATACTACCCAAGACGCCGGACGTATCGTGGCCTTCAATAGCACCCACATGGCCCATAAAGGCGTGCAGCGGCATAGGATTCTCTGGCACGGCACCCAGTTTATCGACTAACACAGGTAAGGCTTTAGCAAAGTAGCTGTGCGTGAAATCCACCAGCGGACCGACTGAAGCGGCCGCCGAGGGACCATAGTTTTTATAAAGGTATGCACCGAGTTTCAGGCTATAAAGATTGAGCGCATTGGGTTTCGCCGCCGTAGCCGCTAACACCAGGGCGGCCACACGATCGGGATAACGAGAAGCTATCGCCTGCGCGATGCGCCCGCCCATCGAATATCCGACGAGATGAACTCGCTCCAGATCCAAATGATCTAACACCCCGATACAGTCATCGGCAAACTGATCAATGCTGTAACCGGTCTCGGGTTTATTCGAATCACCCGTGCCCCGATGATCGTAGGTGATCGTTTGATAGTGTTGTGAAAAGACTGGCACCTGTTCATACCAGTCCTTACGGTTGCCGCCTAACCCATTCAACAATACGACCGGAAACCCCTCCCCGTGTATCTCGTATCGAAGCGCCACTCCGTTAACCAGTGCCGTTGACAATCAAGTCTCCCGCAGCACCGGAAAGACATCTGCCGCTAATGCCTCTGCCATCTCTAGCTTTTCCTTACGCAGTAGGAAAATATTGATACGTGTAATCCCGAGCGCGGCAACTTCACGCAGCCGATCAATCCACACGTCCGTCGGTCCGGCGATCGTGAAATCGTCAACCATCTTATTGGTCACATATTTAAATGCCTCCCCGGCTGCATCAAAATGTCCACCCGTGTACGCACCGCGTATTGCCTCTATCGTGTCAGCGGGCACACCGGCGAGTTCGGCATAGTGCCGCGCTGTCTGTGGGAACCACGCCGCCAACGACTTACATTCCTCTCTCGCCAGATCAATGTCATCGCGCAAAGAACCGTAGATGGTCCAACCAATATCCAAATCCGCCGACGTTCTACCGCCGATTTCTGCACCCGCCTGAATCTGCGCCAACGCAAATTGAATACACGCAGGGTGAGTGCCACAAAGGAACAGCACCCCGTCGCACAGTTCCCCGGCCAAGCGGAGCATCCGCGGTCCTGAAGCCGCCATATAAAGCGGCAGCGGGCCTGGAAGATTGACAGAAAGATGCGTGTCCTTAAGCGTTACCGTGTTGCCATCAAAATTAGCCATATCACCCTTCTCGAGTGCTCGCATAGCACCGATCATTTCTCTCACCGTAGCCACCGGCGCAATCCGATACCCGAGTTCCATCACCGGTCGGTCACCTGCCCCGACCGTGATCTTTGCTCGCCCACCCGACATCTCATGCAATGTCGCCATCGCGTTGTAATTAATTGCTGGGTGGCGGGTATAGGGATGATTGCAGTTGGGACCGAAGAGAAGACGTTCCGAGTGGTTGGCAACGATTCCCAAATAAGCAAACACATCACGTGCGTGCAGCGAGGAATCACATACCCATAAATGATCACAACCAGCGTCTTCCACCACTGACACTAACTTGGCAAATCGCGCCGGCGTTTCTACCGCCATCGTCGTGACATCGAATCGCATTGTCATCGAATAATCCTCTAGGTGGCTTGCTCTACACAGATAAAACGGATCGCTTCGGCCCTAGACATCACTCATCTCCGGCACCAGCGCCATGGCAACCGTTAGAGCATTAATCTGGCATGCCCGCTCAATGTCAGTGATTTCGAGAGATTCATTGGGTTGATATACCGGATCGCCTCCTGGGCCAAAAATGACTGTCTCAACAAACGCCCCCATGCTGGCGGTATCGGCGAGCCATGATCCGCCGCTGTAGACGGTGGGTCGGTGCATGATGCGCTCCCACGCGGCGCTGGTGTGCCGAACGACCGGTGCGTCACGCGGCACCATAAAGGCGTCTTTACGATCAGCCAGTACGAGTTCTGTCTTGATCTCCGAGTCTGTCGCCTGGGCCCTCGTAATGGCGGCTTCAAGCAACCCGCGCACTTCATCAACCGTCACTCCGGGTTGTGGCCTGGTATCGACTCGAATCGTACACCGATCCGGAATCATGGAAGGACCCCCAGGGAAAAGGCCGCCGTAAATACGCCCCACCGCGAGTATCAAGTCTTCCCCCACCAACTCGGCAATCTCGGGAGCCACACTTGGAACATATTCAATGCGGGAAATCTCTTCGATCACTGGAAGCATCTTCTCGATCGCATTAATAGCCTGACCTCGATGACAGGTATGCGCAGAAAGTCCGATAGTCGAGATGTCAAAGTAATAACGACCACGATGGGCCACATAGACCTCCATATCGGTGGGCTCGCCCAGTACCGCATGATCAAACTGGTGATTCTTAACAAGGTGAATCGCACCCGACTGATCACCCATGTGGTCGGCAACGCCCGCAAAAATCAAAGTTCCAGCCAACTCAACATTCGAATCAACCAACGCTTTCATAGCAGCAATTTGGCAGGCAAGGCCCGCCTTCATATCCATGATCGCGTGGCCGAAAATACGCGACCCTTCCCGCTCCCCCCCATAGGGGTCTCGATGCCATCCTTCACACACTGGCTTAGTGTCCAAGTGGCCTGTCAAAAGAAACCTGGGACCGGCTCGGCTGCCATTAATCTGCCAAAGCACATTGCCGCGAGTGCCGTCGATGTCTTCGTACCATACGTCGCCGATATCAAGCGCTTTGAGCCATTTCGTCAAGTCCAAACCGAACGACCCCTCTTCGCCAACGACACTTGGCGTACGCACCATTTTCTGAACTATGTTGACAGCATATTCGACATCAACACACTTGAGAATACGATTAACAATTTCACCATTCATCGCACCACCCCTCCCAACAAGAGACAATCCATTCGAATACCAAACCCAAATGATTCGGCAGCCGCCCGAGCCCGAGGGCTTCGTTAATTTACTTGCCTGTCATCATAAACGGCCCTACACACCCGCAAAAGGTACAGCTCTATGATGACGGCCTAAGGCAACGATACCTCGTGCATCCCAAAAAAGAATGGAATGTATAAGTAGAGTTTGTATCTTCCACTGACGCGCCAGACGCACTACGGTCGATCTAAATCGGGATCGTAACAAACCGCCTCGATTAACGTCTCAGACAGCTCTCCGATGGCGCTCGATAGGTAATTGCACGCCCAGACCGTACAGCCCTTAAAGTCGGATACCTCGACCAGCCAGTCTTTGCGTGACATGTCATAGCCCAATCGATCAAGGCAACCGGTTCGATACTGGTGAATCAGACAGTACTGGTCGATGTCTGCCGGTTTGAGTCCAAACGGTGGTTCGCAAGGCGGGTCGGCCCTGCACCAGGAAGTCAACAGCAACAGGCTAGCGATCGCTGCAACTCGTGCCATATCTAAATCCTTTTCTCGAAATGACCACCGAAGCCCTTGCACCCCGTACTCTGTGTACGTTGTTATGACAACATCGCCAAATTCTGACGGCCCCAGATTACACCAGTTGTCAACCTTTGCTTAGCGAAAAACGTAGCCACATACCCATACATTGCTTGATATGCTGGCGCCCGAATGCGATGCCAAACCGCTGTCTACTTGCTTTACCCTTTACATCACGCTCATCACCAGCCACTCACCTATGAATGTTTCCGACGCCATCCAGCAACGTCAATCCATCCGTAATTTCCTCGACACTCCGGTTTCGAATCAAACCATTAAAACGTTACTCACCCAATCGGCCCGCGCGCCGTCAGGAGGCAACCTACAACCCTGGCGCATCTATGTCATCAATGGATCAACCATGAGTCGTTTCTTAGAGTTCTTGCATAACCGAACACCCCAAACAGAACCCGCCTATGCGATCTACCCACCCAGCCTGAAGGAACCCTACCGCACCTCTCGATTCAAACTTGCCGAAGATATGTACGCGTTACTCAAGATCCCTCGAAATGACAAACCGGCCCGCCTTGCCCATCTCACTCGAAACTTTCGCTTCTTTGATGCACCAGCAGCCTTCTTCTGTTTTATCGACCGCATCATGGGCCCACCGCAGTGGTCAGATCTTGGAATGTTTCTGCAGAGCTTCATGTTGTTGGCACAGGAGGCCGGCCTTGACACCTGTCCACAGGAAGCCTGGGCAAACCGCGCAGACTGTGTCCGTGAATTCGTTGATGCACCGGAAGAACTGATTCTTTTCTGCGGCATGGCCATCGGACACGCCAATCCCGG
>JYMV01050658.1_pt1 | contig 16473 bp, 17 predicted proteins | sample 338911 | NCBI WGS metagenome assembly JYMV01 (sample SAMN03354496, study PRJNA234377) | hydrothermal vent metagenome | biome: Deep sea; feature: Hydrothermal plumes at the Eastern Lau Spreading Center, Western Pacific Ocean; material: Seawater | place: Tonga | collected 2009 | depth 2000 m m
TTCTTTCCACATGCAGGACAGAAATCCAAGTCTTCTTCCAATGTGGCTTGACATTTTTCGCACCAGTCTGACTCCGTACTTTTCTCCGGAGAAGAAGACTTCGACTCGGCGGTATGAATCAAGCGCACTGCTTCGGTTATCTTGATTGGGTCGATTCCCGCATCATCTAGAATCTTGTATCTTTGCTGGAATGAAAGAACCTCTTGAATACAGGTCTCGATCTGTAGTTGACGGCGCTTCCGGTCGATACTATCTATGATATCATCGGTCTGGCCTAGTTCAGACTGAAGGTGGCGAATCAATTCGTCTACTGTAGGCTCGCCCATGGACTTCCTAGGCCGATTACATATTTCACGCCCTCACATGCGTTGGTTTGAAAGTCGAGGGCGAAGACGCGAAGATAGGAGAGGGGCCAGTGGGTAAGGATGTTGCTGAGCGGGTGGTGATAAAACTCGGAGGCGGCCTGCTGACCGACAAGTCCAGTCTTTGCACCGCCAAATGTGAAGTCATAGCCGAAATCGCCATTGCTATCGCCGAATTGGTCCGCCGGGGAATTTTTGTCATCATTGTCCACGGTGCCGGTTCTTTCGGACATCTCAAAGCCAAGTCTTGGCAGTTGCACCTTGGACGTAATGATGAAGTCAGCGGCGGAATGGAACTCAAGTCCCAAGATGAAGCAATTTCATCGGTGCGCCGGGATATGGATGAACTGAATGAGATTCTAGTGGCCGAATTATCTCGCAATGGGGTTGCGTCCACAATTCACCCACCGCGGGAATGGGTGGTTGGTACCGGTGTGGGATTCAAAGGGGATGTGTCTAGATTCGCAACCTCAAGATGTGGTCAAGTTCCGATAACCTTCGGTGACGTAGTCACCTGTGACCCACCAGTTGATTTCGGGATTTTGTCTGGTGATGACTTAGTATATAGAATTGGAACCGAAGTCTCAGGTGTTTCACGGATCATCTTTGCAATGGGTGATGTCGATGGAATCATGTCCGGATTACCAGAAGACGGTGCCAGTCTATTACTCAATTCCTGGCGACCGGGTGAGGCGCTGATTGGCGAACATCATTCAAATATCGATGTTACCGGGGGTATCTTCCTGAAGGCAGAGCGTGCATCTCAGGCGGCTGCAAATGATATTGAAGTCATGATTATCAAAGGACTACGTGAAAGAATAATTGCCGCCGGGAGTGGTGAAGACTGCATCGGCACCAAGATTTTCGCTTAATTGCTCCCCACCATAGTCATATGCAATATGCTCGTCGACCGGTTTGGAGCAGTTAGGATGAGCACCGATGATGATGATGGGCTGCCGGAGATTGATTTGGGCACTCAAGCACAGTCTTTAATCGATGCAGGTCACGATGAATCGCAAACTGCGATGATGTCTGAAGCGGTTATCCTGGTTGATGATGAAGATCGGGTGATTGGTGCCGAATCAAAACTAGAGGTACACCGTGGCGAGGGGAAATTGCATCGCGCTTTTTCGGTTCTTCTGTATGACATGGAAGGGCGGCTGCTATTGCAAAGAAGGGCTCTGAACAAAATTACCTTTCCCGGAATATGGGCTAATTCATGTTGCTCCCACCCGCTCTACACCGCTAATGAAATGGAATTGGAAGGTGATCTGGGGGTTATTCGGGCGGCAGTAAGAAAACTCGGGCAGGAATTGGGTATTCCGCCCTCGCAAATTCCTATTTCATCTTTTGAGTCGCTCGGTAGATTCCAATATCTGGCACGGATGAATGATGATTGGGCCGAACGAGAACTCGACCACGTGATTGTCATTCAATCTGACGTCGATCTGGAAATAAATGCCAATGAGGTTCATGAAGTCGCTTGGGTCGGTAAGGACGAGTTTGCAGACTGGTGTGCTGCAACCAAGCTGCGAGGTGAGAGATTTGCCCCCTGGTTTGATGGAATATGCGACTTATTCATCGATAAATGCTGGCCCGATACCAATTATAGAGGCGAATATGACTCCTCAATTCATCAACTTGGAGACCTGAGTCCAGCGCTAAACTCGAGCCAAGGCCTAGACTCGGGGGCAGAGGATATTTTGCCGGTGTTAGAACAGCATAGAGCCGAGGTCGAGGCGCGAATCATCGTCGCCCTGAGTCACGATATTGATAGTATTCTGAATCAGGCGATGATGCATCTGATCAATAGTGGCGGAAAGCGCTTGCGAGCGACCCTGCCGATAATTGTCGCCCAGGCGGTAGGTTCGGTTAATCCTGGATTGTACGATGTCGGCGCGGCGATAGAGATCATTCATAATTTCACCTTGGTTCATGATGACATCATGGATGAAGATGATGTTCGCAGGGGCCGCCCAGCGGTTCATATCGCCTTCGACCGGGCTACTGCAATAAATGCTGGAGATGCGATGCTGGCAGTTGGATTCGAGGTATTGGCGAAGAGCGAGGACATTGAACAGTCGTATCTTCAAGAACTTGTTCTCACCTTGAGTTCGATGGTCCGTCGGGTGGCCGAGGGTCAGCAGAGAGACATCGGATTTGAGTCGAGGGGTGATGCTGTGAGTGAGGCAGAGTACCTCGAAATGATTGAGGGAAAGACCGCGGTGATGTTTGAGACCTGTGGGCGGGTCGGGGCACTATTATCTGGGGCAGAGCCGGAAATTGTCGAAATCATGACCCACTGGGGTCTCGCGGTTGGGATGTGCTTTCAGTTGATGGACGACTTGATTGATGTCTGTTCAGACTCACAGACCATCGGGAAACCCTCCGGTAGTGATGTCGCTCAGGGAAAGCGCACACTGATGGTTATTCATGCCTTGTCACAAGAAGATCAACCTGCGAAGCAGGCTCTACTGGCGGCTCTTGGAAAAGGTGAGGCGGCGAGCGAAGATTCGGTCAATGCGGCGATTGCCGGACTGACTGAATTAGGCTCTATTGACCACGCCAGAGCGTTGGCTGAGTCATACCATGCCGAAGCTCACAGATGTCTGGATGCTCTCTCTCAGAATTCGGGAGTAGATGCACTCAGGGAGTTGACGGATTTCCAGTTATCCCGAATCAGTTGATTCACCACTAGCATTCTAACCTGAGAGATTCTCACCGTCTCGCTTGGGGGAAGGGATGAGTAGTTGTTCAGTCGGAATAGTTGTCCTCGGTCGGCATCTCCGCCTTCAGACCCTTGCGCTTACGAATCTCACCGATCACTTCTTCGTACAGATGTTGCGGCAGTTCCTCGAATCCTGAGTTTTCGGTATTCCAGATTGCCCGGCCTTGACTGGCGGCGCGAATATCATTGGAGAATCCGAATGACTCACCGACTGGGACTGTACCGATGACGGTGGTGACCTCGCCATCAGCAGGCATATCCTCTATGATGCCACGGCGTTGTGTGACTTCACGGGTCACTCCTCCCAGCCAATCGTTAGGGACGCTGACGAATAATTTCTGCATCGGTTCCAATACTGACGGGCGGGCTCTTATCATCGCACCCTTGATGGCATTGCGTACTGCGGGAATGGTCTGAGCTGGGCCACGGTGAATCGCATCCTCGTGTAGTTTGGCATCGACCAGCCGAACCATAAGTCCCATAGTCGGCTCTTCGGCTAATGGCCCTCCATTGCACACTGCATTGAAAGCCTCGATAATCAGTTCACGGGTCTCGTGTAGGGCTTGGATACCCTTGGTGTCATTGATCAGAACATTGGTTCCATTGATTGCATATATCTTGCGCATCTTATCCCTATCCATTCCATATTCGGAGAAACGGTTGCCGATTTCCTTGGCGTCCTTATTGCGTACCGCGCCATCACCAAAGACCCCTTCGCGCAGGGCAGTGATGACTTCAGGTGACAATTTCTCGACTTCGACATAGAATCGGTTGTGACGATTAGGGGATTTCCCCTCGAATGGATGGCCGTGGTTATTTCCCGACACGCTTTCACGATAGACAACGATGGGCTCGCTGACCTTGACTTTGATTCCCTGTTCCTCCTCGATACGGTAGGTGGTGATTTCCAGGTGCAATTCGCCCATTCCGGCGAGAAGCGCCTCGCCGGTCTCCTGATTGGTCGAAACCTGAAGGCTGGCATCGGCTTTTGCCAGAGAGCGAAGGGCATCGATGAACTTCGGTAAGTCCTTCATCGACTTCGGTTCCACTGCGACGGTGACCACAGGTTCGGAATAGTGGCGAATCGGTTCGAACGGAACCATATCCTGATTATTGGCGATTGTAACCCCTGCTGCGGCAGAGCGGATTCCGGTGATTGCGGCGATATTTCCGGCAACAACTTGTGGCACTGGTATTCTGTCCGCACCGACCATCATGCTGACCTGCTGAACCCGTTCAGCCTTGGCTCCACCAATCGCCCAAACCGACTCTCCGTGGTTGATAGAACCGGAGTAAATACGACCGACCGCAACTTCTCCAGCGTGTGTGTCCATCCAGATCTTGGTAACCATCATCGACAGTTCGGCATCTGGGTCGCAATTCAACATCGCTTGACCGAGTTCACCTTCAAGGTCTCCGGCCCAGATATTGGGGATGCGATACTTCTGCGCTTCGACTGGACCAGGCAACTTATTGACCGCCATATCGAGTAGTACTTCGTGTACCGGCGCTTTCTTGGAAAGGGTCTTCTGGTCTTCGTCGTGACAGTATGAAAAAATATCGGTGAAAGAGATTTTTGATTTCTTCATATATGGTACGGTAATCCCCCAATTGTGGTAGGCCGAGCCGAAGGCGACGGTACCATCGGCGACACTGACCTGCCATTCCTTCTTCTTGTCCTCAGGGGCGAATTGGCGGATCAACTTGTTGACCTTGGTGATGGTGCCCTTGAATCTCTCCATCATATCCTCAGGGGTGATCTGCAGTTCATTGATGAGGCGGTCTACCTTGTTGATGAAGAGTACCGGCTTGACCTTCTCCTTCAATGCTTGACGAACAACCGTCTCGGTCTGCGGCATCGGGCCTTCGACAGCACATGCCAAGATGAAACAACCGTCCACAGCCCGCATCGCACGGGTCACGTCGCCGCCGAAGTCGACGTGCCCGGGGGTATCGATTAGATTGATAAGATAATCCGTACCATCCACCGAGTGTACCATCGAGGCACTTGCGGCGTTGATGGTGATGCCGCGAGCGCTTTCCTGGTCATCGAAATCCAGAACCCGGCTCTTGCCAGCCAATTCCTCAGACATCATTCCCGCACCGGCGATGAGATTGTCGGATAGAGTGGTCTTACCGTGGTCGATATGGGCGGCGATACATAGGTTGCGAATCTGCGGCAACAGATGCATTACCTCGGTTGCTCGTTTGATATTGTCTTCTTTACGGCCCATGCTGACACCCTTGGTAAACGCGGCGACCTATAAGGGGTTGATAAACGCACCTACAAGGTCGGGGTCGTCCGATTCGACGATGGCGGAATCCAGTGCGACCTAAACCACACTGGCGGCGATTCTCATATCGGAGAATAGAGACGATATTTCATCTTTGATGGCTTTGATATCACTCTTCAATTCCTCCAGTTGGCGGGGAATAATATCCTTACTCTTATCGAATGAGGACGACCTGTTCTCCTTCTTCGCACCGGCGAGTTTGCGGAAGGAATCTCGTAATGAATTCCGGTAAGTACCGACACGTGTCTCAAATGAAGTCATGTCCACCTTGTCGTTGCTGCGTAACAAGTTTTGTGCTTCTTTGGCATATTTGACATCCAACTTGGCAATCTCAATCGAAGCCTTTGGGGTGCGCTTGAGGCCACTGCTCAGTCGCAGGATGCTGAGCGCTGAGATCAACCATTTTGACAGGTCCCAATGATACCACTTGTAGCCATTGCGATAATCAGCTTGGAAAGCATGGTGGAAATTATGGTAACCCTCACCAAAGGTGAATAGGGATAAGAAGGCGGAGTCCTTGCTGGTATTCGTTGTCATATATGGTTGAGTGCCCCATATATGTGCTGCAGAGTTGATGAGGAAAGTTCCATGATGGACGAATACTGTGCGCAATAGACCGCCCCAGATGAAACAACCGATTCCGGTACCAAGCCCGCCTATAGCAAAGCCGATGGCGCCGGGCAATACCATCCCGACAATGAAGCCGATGAGGAAAATGTGGCGATGTTGCCAGGCGAGAATCGGGTCGGCCTGCAAATCTCGAACATTGGAAAAATCATTGTCACCGTCTTCCTTCTGCATAATCACCCAGCCCATATGTGACCAAAAGAATCCACGCAGTGCATTGTATGGGTCGTCGTCCGAATCGGTGAATTTGTGATGGTTACGATGGTCACTGCACCACTCGATGATCGAATTTTGGAAAGCGCCGGCGCCGAATAGAGAATAGAACAACACAACCGGCCGTGATGCACTATAACTGCGATGCGAGAATAAACGATGATAACCGGCGGTTATAGACATTCCACAGAACAGGTACCAGACGACGAAAACGATGACCTCGGTCGAGCCGATTCCGAAGGTGATACCATGCCAAAGAGCTGCTACGGTGGCTAGTACCGGAATCCCCAACAGGAATATCGCATTCAGCCAATTGACGTTGTATCGGTGCTCACTGACCATTCGGACTCGCTCCTCCATGAGCCTTTCGCAACGCGCATACCTATTGACCGTTTGGTAGGCATGTTGGTAGTCAGGTCATAGTGTGGGGTCGGTTTTCACCGCCGAAGGCCACCGAGATTCACATCCAGGCTCGCCATCGACCCCCCCCATTATCTGAGGACTGTGGTGAAATCACTACGGTCGGCGCCGACTGGGATGGTGGCATCAAAGCCCACTTTAGAAGTCAAACCATCCTCATCCCTTGAAGGGTCGAGGCTTGAACCCTTTTGCCGCGTGAGTATCACCGTGTCTTTATCTGGCTTCCATCTGGTCATCATCGCCCATTCGACTCGTATCGGGTCGCTGATATCGATATCATCATCGACGATTATCACCTGTTTCATCGAGCGGTGTCCTTCCAGAGCGGCGGTGATGGCCGCTCGTCCATCGTCATCTGTACGAGGTCGAATCGAGACCACCGCTGAAAGCCAACCACATCCACCATCGGTAAGATAAACATCGACACAGTTGACCACTTTGCTGACCGCCCTTTTAATGCTGGGTGCCCTAGGAAGTCCCATCAGACAACGATGCTCAGACTCGGCCGGAATCAATCCATGGAAGATTGGCTCTAGGCGGTGGTGCACGCTGGTGATTGCGAATACCGGTTCCTGCCTGACCCCATCCAAAGTTCCGGTGATGTCGACATATGGTCCCTCATCGTCATCCTCCAAGGTGATATATCCGGCCATGGCATATTCAGAATCTGCCGGGGCGATGACACCGTTTTCCAAAGTCACAACCTCAAGTGGCTTACCATAGACTTCCTGATGCAGAAACGCGGCTATGGCAAGTTCATCAACCGGCTGGTCGAAAGACATCGCTGCGGCGAGAAGAACGACCGGGTCCGGTGCATTGACGATAGCGATTGGAATCGTCTCACCGGCAGCCCTGGCGGCATCTAACATGGTGCGTAGATGACGCGGCACCAGACGCGCCACGACGTGATTCTCATCGCGTAGGAATTGACGATGGAATGAGACATTTCTCTGCCCGTCATATTCGGCGATGACAATGCTGGCCGACATGTATCTTCCCCGGTCTTCAGGATAATGCCACGGAATCGGTAGTTCCCGCAAATCTACGGTTTCCTGACCAGCCTGCATGACCGGCGCATGTTCAGCCTCTACAATCAGTGGTTGAGATGAGTTTTCCAATGCTTTTCCCAGTAGGTCGACAAGGTCGGCGGCGGCCACACCAAGTACTCCAGCAAGGCGTTTACGGGTCATGATATTGAGAGCTAGGCGGTGATTTGGAGCCTCGGGAATATTTTCGAATAATAGTAATTCATGATTATATTTTTTCGATGCTGAAAAAATCTCATGAATGCAAGAAGTCGGCTCGGTAATAGTACGAGCCCGACCGAGGTGGTCACGGAAGGCCATGGCTCACCGAGCCTTGCCCATCCCTTCAATTTCACCCCACTGGTGCTGTGACAAATACAGCCTTCGAGTCGACTGTAGTACGATATGGAGTAGCAAAGGCTACGCCTTCCAGTCGGCACAGTCAAATACGGCTTGTTGGTCGGCGAAATGCTTCAAACGGTGGATGAACATGGGACGTGGTCTTTTTGCGGGAAAAAAAATGCGCAAGGATCGACAGAAGTTCCGTTGGTCAGACCGTTATTACAAGAAACGCATGCTGAAGTTGAAAGAGAAGCACGACCCTCTTGCCGGCTCGACCCAAGCGCGTGGAATCGTTATCGAAAAGGTTGGAATCGAGGCCAAGCAACCCAACTCTGGTATTCGCAAGGCGGTCAAGATTTCTCTTATCAAGAGCGGTAATAAATTGACCGCCTTCGCGCCGGGTGACGGGGCGATAAACTTCATCGATGAACACGATGAGGTTATGGTAGAAGGTATCGGTGGCCGCATGGGTCGGTCTTACGGAGATATCCCTGGGGTCCGCTACAAGGTGATTAAGGTCAACGGCGTCAGTCTCGACGAAATGGTTCGAGGGCGCAAGGAGAAGCCAATCAGGTGATGCGTATGGCTGATGAAGAGACCCAATCAGAAGAGTCGGCCTCTGCCGAGGAACCAGTCGAGGAGATTGAAGAGAAGCCAATAGCCGGGATTGGAACTTTAGTTTTCGGCAAGTGGGATGTATCCCAGATTTCCTGTAATGACCCGGGTATTGCACCATACCTCAGTTTGCGAACCGTCGGGGTGCCTCACACTGGCGGGCGTCACGCCAATGCTTGGTTTGGTAAGTCGAAGTTGTCTATTGTCGAGCGTTTCATCAACAATCTCATGCGCACCGGAAAATATACCGGTAAGAAGATGGGGGCGAGCAAAGCTCTAGAGCAGGCTTTCGATACCATCGCCGAACGTAGTGGTGATAATCCGATGCAGGTTTTCGTCAATGCAGTTGCCAACGCCGCTCCGATGGAGGAGATCACCCGCATCCGCTTCGGTGCAGTTTCTCAGCCAAAGGCTGTCGATTCATCCCCGAGCCGCAGGCTCGATACCGCACTTCGCCACCTCGCTAAGGGTAGCCAACAAGGTACTCACAAATCGAAGAAGACTCTGACTCAGTGTATCGTGGCCGAGTTGACCAAGGCTGCGGCCGGCGATGTATCCTCTTACGCGATTGGTAAGAAGGAAGAAGTCGAGCGCATCGCCTCATCGGCAAGATGATTCTGCCTTCACCCTACCTTCGCGGATGAGCAAGATACCGCAAGGAGCAAAACCGAGAAGGTCACACACGGCTTCATGGCAAGCGATAGTGGCGGTGAGTTGCAACACCCACGGCGCAATCTCGGCAACCGTTGTCGAGCGCAGGCTGAGAAGTTCGTCAAACTGGCGCGCAAAGACCCCGAGCGCATGATTGAGAATCTGCAATGGGGCGAGCAGAATGCCCGCCAAGCGATTCTTCACGATTTCACCGATGAGAGAAATTGGCATACTTTGGCGCACATCAAGAAATTACTAGGTGATGGCGAGGGCATGTATCGAGTCCTCAACGACGTCTTTACGATTCTCGGGCGGGAGGCGGGAAATCTAAAGCAATTGGAACAGGTTAACATGCTTGAGGTCGGAGTAGAGTTACTTTCCGCCTCCCTGTCAACCGATCCCCTCGATGCAGACCTTTGGTGGGAGAATGGCCAGTCCGGCGACATGGTTGGATATCTAGACGATTTTTCCGAACGCTGCAGACATCTGGACTTTCGTGACCAACGCGCAAATATCATCTTTGGACGTCGCTTGGAGAGAATCTTGAAATCAGGCCGAGATGACCTGTTTATAGAATTAGTTCAGCACCTCTTGGCACACCGACCTGGCAACCATGAATTATGGCTTGAGTTAGGTAGATTGCACGAGAAGAGGAGTGAGTGGGAGAGGGCCTGGTTATGCTATGACCACGTACAACAATTACTACCTCATTCCCATGTTCGCGATTCATTCAGAGAGAGATTGACACAGCGTATGGATGGTGAGTGGAAAAGCCCAGGTCTCGACACTAGAAGTCAATTCCTGCTTAGAATGCAAGAGTTGGCAGAATCGGTCTCAAGTGAGGAATCTGACCTTGCCGGCGCTGTCGAGCAGGACGAAGATGGGCTCGAAAGCGATATTGGCATGTCAGAGGTCGATGTGGATGAATTGGAATTACAGAAATTACTCTCCGCAGAGGATTACGCCGCAGCATTCTTCCTCGCCAGAAGACTTGTCGCGACCGGGGAAGAGTGGGCTTCTCCTTATCTTGAGCAAGCACGTAGTGGTCTGGAAATCGGCGATGATTAATCACTTGATTCCTTGGTTGACAAAGTCATCATCGAGGTCAGACGGTGTTGCCACTTTGGACTTTCTTCCTCATCTACCACTTGCATTATCGCTGCGATTAGAAAGGGATCTTCAAGCGCCTCAGGGGATTTGAATAAATCACTTATTTCATCCATTTCGTCTAGCATCAATGCTGCTGAAAGCAATCCCATAAGGTCTTGGCGGGTATTGCCATCTACTTCGCCATCCCATAATTCCACACAGCGGTGAAAGACTGAGAGGTATTCCGCAGTTGTCACACCCGGCTCACTATTTTCTTCGCCCGCAGAACGCGGTGTGGCCTCTTCGACCTGTATCGCCATCGCCTGAGCACTGTCGTCGAGTGACTCGGCACCAATCACCAAAAAGGTCGTTCCACAAGCCCATGTCAAATCTATCAGCCCCGATTCATCGGCCAAGGTGAAGGCCACCCATGCGTGACGTAATGCCGCATTAAATTGACCGAGGTGAGCGTATAGTTGCGCCGCGCCGTAGCGAGAAAAAGCAATGGTTTCAGGAATATGTTCACCGTCGCGGGGAATATCTGAATATACCTGCAGCGCCATCAATGGCTCGTCGACCAAGACGTGGAAAGCGGCTTTATTCAGCAGTGAAATGTCGTGGTCTCGGCCAGCTTTAGACACTGACTTCAGGCGGGTTTCGGCCCAGGTCAGGTCGTCGCGTGCGGACTCCATATCACCGCACTCGATGTGCGCCAATCCCCGTTCCATACGCAAGCGACCTTCTAAGGCCAGGTCACGTGAATCCGGGTTTTTTGCCAGTAATAAAGCGGCCTCGACCTGCCGTAGCAATTCATTCGCCTCAACCCCTTCCAGACGACTCTTGGTAATCGTAAAAGTCGCCGCTTCCACAAGATTCAATTCAGCCTCCAGCAACCGCAGTAATTCTTCCTCTTGACTGGCTAATGCCTGCTCGCAGTGCGCTAACCAAGATTCGCCCCAGCCATCCTCATCACGCCATTTGCACAACCGCTCGAGAGATACTGGTCCCTCTGCAGTCCAGCGTCCAATCAGCACCGTGGTCGATCGCCTCATTTCAATCCGTCCGCACAACCCCGGATAATGAGTGGATGAAAGCTGACTCTGCGGCGATTCGGTCAGTCTCTCCCGACCATCCGGCTGCACCGTCATGGCCGCCTCCATCGCCACCGAGTTTCTCGGCTAGCGAAGACATTATCTCCCCGAGATGGACGCCGCTCAAAGTTGCATTTCTCGTCGCTCTAGCGGACAGACGTGTAATTCCATCGCGGTGGCGTGAAACCAGTGCGACCTCGGCACCAGCGACTAGTAAGACCTTGCCCATTCGCCCTTCTGAGGTACTCACATTCGTGTGCATAAGTTGCCAACTTCCGGCGGTTGAATTTTTGACCCGTGATAGACCGGCTGCGAGTGCACCACGGTCGGAATCGGTCAAATCATCAACCTCGATTAGCTCGACGAAACTCGCGTAGTCTATTTCACCACCCTCAAGCATTTGGGCACCATCTTGCAACGCCTGTCCATCAGCATGACGAAATCTCCCAGTATCAGTGATTAATCCAGCGAGTAAGAGTCTCCTAACCGGTTCGGTTAGAGCAGCAGGACAGTATTCTTGCAGATATGCAAAGATGATTTGCGTAGTCGCCCGCATGGCCCAGCGAATTTCGATATCTCCGGAGTCAAGATTCCAACCACTGGTCGAATGATGGTCGATAACACATATCGGTATGCCGTTTGGTAGCACAAGGCCAAGTTGCTCTGGAGATGCCGCGTCGACGCAAATCACCCCGCCGAGTTTTCGCGGCAATGTCGGCCTTTTTCTATCTAGATATCGAAACGGGGCATCGAGGTTTTCCGCGACTCGCTTCGCTACTTTATCACGATGTAGCCCGCAAGCCATGCCATTGGGAATCGCCGCAGCGAGGGCGATTGCTGAACCTACGGTATCCATATCGCCGTTTTCCCCGCACAGAATTGGAACTGCACCGGCAGCACTGACTTTTTTAATCCAGGCATCCAATGCTGCCAAGTCAGCAAGGTGCTCTGAGTTCATTACTTACCCTCAAACTCTTTTGCTAACTTTTCATAGCCTTGGCGTAATTCATTCTCGCGGCTGGAAAGTTGGGAAAGTGCCTGAGAAATCTTATCCTTGGTCGACTTCAACTCTACCAATAGAGATTCTCGGTCGGCTACTTCGGCTAGAATCGCTCCTGATTGCCGAAATAGGCCCATCTCATCGTCTTGCCTCGTCACCAGTTCGATGGTTGATTCGAGTTCACTCTCTTGGTTACGCAGGGCCGCGGTTTGCTGCGCCACCATCTGCAACTCCTGAATCATCATCTGAAATTTCTGTTGGTCTACCATCCGCTCACCATTCCCTCTCACTTCGCAGTACTTGATGAACCCTTGGCGAGGTGTGATAGTACTGAGGATGCAGCCTCGAGAGAGCGCATTCTGGTATTCCAAAAGGCTCGCAGATTTCTCGCCTTGCTCTCATTAAGAGTAATCGAATAGGCACCATACTCATCCGGACCGGCAACCTCTACTTCAGCGGATAGGCTAGCCATCAAAGACTCGATTTGAGGATGGTTAATCTCAAGGGTTGCTCGCCAGGCCGGGTGGCCATCTGAGGTCAAGAGAATCACTCCTCTTCTTCGTCTTCTGCGGCGGCGATGGAACGCTCATATTCAAGTGCCGCTTGAGTGGCGATGTAAGCCATATCGGCAGAGGTTGCTCCAGTTGTAGCACGGCGGGTGATTCGCTGATTAGCATCACTGGCACGGGTGAAGGGTTCCCAGGCTCCGCCGGCAAAGGTGTGATCGCATTTCCCGCATGACCAGATGCCGGTCGAGATGCGAGAAACCTTTTGATAATGACAAACCGGGCAGGTGTACTTCTTATTCTTCTTGCGTAGAACCTTGCCAGCATTACTGCGCACGCTGACACCATATCTGGCGCCGAATCTTGCGGAGATGCCGGTTTTACTCGTCCTCTTACTCATTATCATTCCACCTTGGAGTCCACTAAGTCACGGAGTTCGCTGCATCGAGTTTTGCATACATCGAGTATTTCGGATAACTCCGCGGCGGTGAATGTACCCTTTAACCCCTTCTGCATTGAATGCATACTGCCATTATCGCCCAGAGTAATGGATAATCTCTCAGCGCCGCCGAGTTCTTCCTCCTCATCGGCATCGTAGACATACCGACCACCGACTCGGGTGAAGGTGCAGATTATGGGGGTCAGAGCAACTGCTAATTTGTAATCCTCACCGACGTCATAACGAGACGCAGGCACGGTGGCATTTCGCAGTGCGGCGATTGCTGCCAGACCGGCAGCATCGAATATATTTCCGCCATCGGAAATAACGTGAATATCGATGATTACCATCCACGCACTTTCCCCTGGTACTATGCATAGAGCATTCATATCGATGCAACCGCTTTCGCGAATTCCTCGATCGACCACTCGACCTAGTTCAATCGATTCCGGGCTCGGTGGTCCTGGTTCGTATTTGCGATGAGCTACCGGACGTAGATCAGCACCACACATCAGTGAACCACTTGTAGGGCGGTCAGAATATGGCTCTTTAAGTTCAAACTTCACTCCGACATAGACGACTGTGTCTCCCCATACAACTTTGGCTGAACCGTCGGCATTGTACAGACAATCAACCTCGAGTACGACATCTCGCCCCTGCCATTGGCCGCGTCCCGAAATACGTTCATCATCATCAGCAAGATTCGCGAGATGCTGGCGCAGTAATTGTGGTACTACTTGTTTAGCCATCACTCATCACCTCCGTCATAGCGAGCACGTAGAGCCGCTTCCATGATGTCGTGAATCTCGGCAGCGGCGGTGAAGTTGTAATCGATAGCCTGTTGTAATTCATCCATTGACAGGTCACCATCCATCTGCATGAAGGCGATTTCCCCGGTGGTCGGCATGATGCCCATCGGTAGGTCAGCCTGACCATAATTGTCCTCGGCCTTATCCAAATCCAGAACTACGGTATCCTCAATCTTGCCACTGGCAACACCTACTATCATTCCTCGCATCGGAATACCGGCATCGGCCAGAGCTACAGATGCGGCGGTAATCCCGACACATCGAGTCCCCGCTTCAGCAGAAAGAATCTCAATCTCAATGCGTATCTTTGAGCGCGGATATCGCTCGACCATAACAGTTGAAGCAAAGGCTTCTGCAGTAACCTTGCTGATTTCTCGGCTACGGCGATTGAAACCAGGTCTGATACGATCGGAAGTCGAGAATGGAGCCATATTGTAACGTACATCGATGACTGCTTGGTCCTGTAACTGGATTTTTCGCGGGTGGGCTTCCATTGGTCCGTAGACTGCACAAACCGCCTCATTCAATCCGTGTTTCACCCATGCAGAACCATCTGCCACAGGAATAACTCCGACCTTTACCTCAACCGGTCGCGATTCATCGATGGCGCGACCGTCTAGGCGGCTGCCGTCATCGTTGAGTAGTTTGACATCGCCATATCCTCCCATCAAACCTCACCTCCGGCAAAAGACGCCGCTAGACGTGATTCCAAACCAGGACGATGTCCGGTCGATGTGACTACTTTGATAGCCTGTGCAGCCACACGAATTCCGGCACTGTCACCGTCGATCCACACCCTTCCATTCTCGGCTACTATGATGCGACAATCACTCGCTTCTTTGATACTCTGAATGATGGCGCCATTCTCGCCGCGCAGGTTAGGAATCTGTTGCACCGGGATATTTACTATATGCCCTTGGGAAATCTTACGCAGACCGACCCCTTTCATAGTGCAGACAACGCTGTGTGACTCGTCGACCTCTTGGGCGCGAGCGAGTACAGCCTCTCCGACATCCATGTGGTTGCGGGCATCGCCGAACTCGACCTTCCAAGGTGCTAGTGACATCGGCAATAACGCGTTGAATGGACCGGCTACATCGAGAAACCACAGATTGCTCTGTACGGCTTCGACGTATCCGATAACCAAATCACCAGAACGGGGCATGTAAGTGGCATTTATCGGCTGCACATGCAATGTTCCTTCGTTGTCGTTCAGAGTTCCCAATCGGGTGGCTATGTGCCCGTCTGCGCTGTTAATAATACCACAGCCGGGATTCAGGTTGGCATGGTCAAGAATGACCTCGCCTGGAACTACTAGACGCGGCTCGGCGTCAGTCTCATTTCCTTTCATTTATACATCCTCAGCGGCGCCGACCCGCCACCCCTTGATAAGGCAACCCCTCACTCATAGGGCAGCACATCACAGTTCTTTCACTTCAACCTCGGAGTCTCGCTTGGCCACCATACCGATCATATCTGCCTTCATCGCCGCAGGAATCTCGATTATACAGGCCCAATCACCATTCGATAACCACTCTTCTTTCTGCTTATACTCACGAAGCACTTGGCTTACTGCGCCATAGCTCTTGCCGGTGATTCTGAATGCTAGGCGACAGGTCTCAAATGAGAGGGGTATTAATGGCCGCAAAATTTCCAGCACATCCTTGATTTGGGAATCTACTGATTTGAATGGATCGACCGCATATCGAGATTCTTCCAAGGCTAATTCGATGCGCTGGCGCGGATGCGGTAACTTTGTCTTCGGGTCGACCGCGTTTGAAGACACATGGTGAATAATGGCTTGACGTTTGGTATCGACAATTGCTTTGCGTTGATTGGTGGTTAATTGAATCGAACCCTTCTCAAGAATCGTCTGGGCAATCACCATCAGGTCTTGAGAACCAAAGGTCGACTCGATTGCCTCTGCGGTCGGCCTCTCACCATCCCGGGCATTGTGGAATACATCTTCAATCGCCAATAACTCTCCGAGTTCAACATTTTCTGGATTCTTGCGCCAATCATCAACCAAATCGGGGTCGACCAATATCTCGTAGCGCTTGCCACCCCTCTCCATTCTGGCTAATACCGCATCATCGAGACTGACCAAACTCTTCCCTCGTAGTTGAGCCAGAGATTAGACGACCTATGTGCTTGGCGTTCAGGCATTCACTTCTCGCTTACATGTGATTAGTACCAAAGTGGACATTGTGATAGCCATAATAATGCGAGTCGCAAATGCTCCGCGAATCGCGATTATTGCAT
>JYMV01008263.1_pt1 | contig 16466 bp, 10 predicted proteins | sample 338911 | NCBI WGS metagenome assembly JYMV01 (sample SAMN03354496, study PRJNA234377) | hydrothermal vent metagenome | biome: Deep sea; feature: Hydrothermal plumes at the Eastern Lau Spreading Center, Western Pacific Ocean; material: Seawater | place: Tonga | collected 2009 | depth 2000 m m
AGAAAGCCGACGGCCCATGATGGTAAAAAATGGAAAATAGTGCGTCGTATTAGGTTGTTCATTTTTGTAGTCCAAGATTTGTCGCACAGTGTATTAGAACAAGACTCAACAGGCCTCAAATAGTTTGAGCGTGGCAATAGGGTATACCATAGTATGTTAAGTAAAAGAGGACAATCACAATGAAGTCATGGCGTTCGATGATCAGTTTACTGGCTTTTTCTTCATTGGGAGCTGCTTTAGCTCCTGCTTTTGCCGTAACTACTGCCTCTGAACTCACTCATAAGGACGCATCTAATACTGAGCAACGTGAAGCAGGTAGCTCAAATCTAACGGCCTATGAAAATTTTGACCAGCATGTCGTGACAGAAGATATCGCTACCTCATTGGCGTTTCCCAAGGCCTTAACGACGGTTATCGATAAGGCTCAGGCAAGTACCCATATATTGATAGTAACGCGAGATGGTGAGCTGGTAATTATTGACAATAAGGGGGAAAGTGCGCGGTTTTCTTTAATGCTCGATGACTTCGATCTTCTTATACCCTCGCAATTCCCTGAAGACAGAACCGTGTTGCTGAGTTATTCCAAGGGGAACGATAGTGCAAACCGTCTTGCCATAGTAAAAGGACAGCTTTCCCTTACTTCTGGCATTACTAACATTCAGCCAGTGTTAGCACTGGCACAAGCCAAAGACACGCCTGTGCACTACGGTGGGAAACTGCTTCAACTAGAGGGCAGTGCTTTAAACACAAAACAGGGCTTTTTGGTTACGACAGGAGATGGCTTTGATTATCGCGAGCAAGCGCAAGTTATCAGTTCACAACTAGGAAAAGTGCTAGGGTTCACAATAGACGGCAAGCCGTTGGCCAACCCTCCTTTTCCTGATAACCCCTTTATTTTTAGTATTGGACACCGCAATCCCCAAGGACTTGTAAAGGGGAGTGACGGCAACCTATTTTTGGTAAATCTTCTTCAACAAGGCGCAAATTATGGTTGGCCAGTTGTTACACTAGGCAAAGACTATTCCGGCGCTAGAATTTCGCCTTTTTCGACCTATCCGGGAATGACTGGCCCCATTGTAGACTGGACACCTTCTATAGCGCCATCCTCCATGATCTACTATTCCCATGGGCGTTTCCCGATGCTAGCTAATACGTTACTTGTTACCAGTTTGAAAGCTAAAGCTTTGTATGCTGTTAGAGCCGTATCGAACGAGTATATCTCTACAAAAATTTTTGAGGGACCTGGGGAACGGCTGCGGGATATTGCGCTTGATCATCAAGGTAACCTGCTTCTTTTGACCGATGGTGAAAATGGAAGAGTGATCGAGGTATCGCCAAGAGGAAATTAGGCACAGAAAACATTAATAAATGAAATTTTGTTTCAAAATTGATGGTAATTTGTACTGGTAGCACCATAAATAAAATGAATGTCTGTCATAAGTGCAACACTATTATTTATCTTTATTGGTCAAACCATTCAAGCTAAATATCGTCATTGATTTCAGATGGTTTGCTTCTAACTGTATGAAATAATTGGTTTAATTTTGCTTTTAATTAAAATGCATTTTTCTAGTAAAAATGTAAGTGCTTTAACATAACGACAGTTTAGGCGGGTGAATACCTAACTGTTTACTTTCAGTCATTACGTAACCGCTAAAAATCGGTTAAAATATCCCTCATTTTTATATGCGTATAGCTAAGACCGACTTAACACTACGCCCAAGTAAAACTAAGACCGAGAGAACTATATGAGTTTGTATTCAGAATATCTGGCAGAGATCGAAACCCGTAAAACGGAACTAGGTCTTAACCCTAAGCCAATCGACAGTGCAGATCTGCTGTCTGAAATTATTGCTCAAATTAAAGATACAACAAACGAGCATCGCGAAGACTCTCTAAAATTCTTTATCTATAACACGCTTCCAGGTACTACACCTGCGGCGGGTGTTAAAGCACAATTCCTAAAAGAAATTGTACTTGGCGAAGAAAAAGTAGAAGAAATTACCCCTGAGTTTGCGCTTGAACTACTTTCACACATGAAAGGTGGTCCGTCTGTAGAAGTACTACTAGACCTAGCACTTTCTGATGACGAAGCGGTTGCTAAGCCTGCGGCAGAAGTATTGAAGACTCAAGTTTATCTATACGAAGCTGACACTGAGCGTCTTGAAAATGCATTCAAAGCTGGCAATGCTATTGCTAAAGACGTACTAGAAAGCTACGCAAAAGCTGAATTCTTTACCAAGCTTCCTGATGTTCCAGAGAAAATTGAAGTTGTGACTTACATCGCCGCTGAAGGTGATATCTCAACTGACCTTCTTTCTCCAGGTAACCAAGCGCACTCACGTGCCGACCGTGAACTTCACGGCCAGTGCATGATCTCTCCTGAAGCGCAGCAAGAAATTGTTGAACTTGGTAAGAAGCACCCGAATGCTAAAGTGATGCTTATCGCTGAAAAAGGCACAATGGGTGTAGGTTCATCTCGTATGTCTGGTGTTAACAACGTTGCACTATGGGCAGGTGAGCCAACAAGCCCTTACATTCCATTTGTAAACAAAGCGCCAATTGTTGCTGGTACTAACGGTATTGCGCCTATCTTCCTTACTACTGTTGACGTAACCGGTGGTATTGGTCTTGACCTTAAAAACTGGGTTAAGAAAACTGATGAAAATGGTGAAATCGTTCGCGATGCAAACGGTGACCCAGTACTTGAAGAAGCTTACTCAGTAGCAACTGGTACTGTACTAACTATCGATACTAAGGCGAAGAAGCTTTACAATGGTTCAGAAGAACTTGCTGACGTATCTGCATCATTTACTCCTCAAAAAATGGAGTTCATGAAAGCCGGTGGTTCTTACGCAGTTGTATTCGGTAAGCAGCTACAGTCTTTCGCAGCACGTACTCTAGGTACAAAAGCGCCAGCCGTATATGCAGCGTCGAAAGAAGTGTCTCACGAAGGCCAAGGCCTAACAGCGGTTGAAAAAATCTTTAACCGTAATGCAGTTGGCGTAAATTCAGATGCTCCGCTTCATGCTGGTTCTGACGTACGCGTTAAAGTAAACATTGTAGGTTCGCAGGATACGACTGGCCCAATGACGTGCCAAGAGCTTGAGTCAATGGCCGCTTCAACGATTTCTCCTGTTGTAGATGGTGCTTACCAGTCTGGTTGTCACACGGCATCAGTATGGGACAAAAAAGCACAAGCTAACATCCCTAAGCTTATGTCGTTCATGAACAACTTTGGTGTAATCACTGCACGTGATCCTAAAGGCGTTTACCATGCAATGACTGACGTTATTCACAAAGTGCTTAACGACATTACAGTAGACGATCGTGCCATTATCATCGGTGGTGACTCGCACACGCGTATGTCTAAAGGTGTAGCATTCGGTGCCGACTCAGGTACGGTAGCACTAGCACTTGCAACGGGTGAAGCGGCAATGCCAATCCCTGAGTCTGTGAAAGTTACTTTTAAAGGTAGCATGAAAGAGCACATGGACTTCCGTGACGTGGTTCACGCGACTCAAGCGCAAATGCTTAAGCAATTCTCTGGCGAGAACGTGTTCCAAGGTCGTGTAATTGAAGTTCAAATCGGTACTCTATTGGCTGACCAAGCATTCACATTCACTGACTGGTCTGCAGAAATGAAGGCGAAAGCATCAATCTGTATCTCAAATGACGAGACAATGATTGCGTCGCTTGAACTTGCTAAGAGCCGTATCCAAATCATGATCGACAAGGGCATGGACAACGAAGCGAACATGCTTCAAGGCCTAATTGACCTAGCTGATAAGCGTATTGCTGAAATCAAGTCTGGTGAAGAGCCAGCGCTTGCGCCAGATGACAACGCTAAGTACTACGCAGAAGTGGTTATCGATCTTGATCAAATCGACGAGCCAATGATTGCTGACCCAGACGTAAACAACGAAGACGTATCTAAGCGTTATACCCACGACGTTATCCGTCCAGTTTCTTACTACGATGGTAAGCCAGTAGACCTAGGTTTCGTTGGTTCTTGTATGGTGCACAAAGGCGACATGCAAATCATCGCGCAAATGCTGCGTAACCTAGAAAAGCTTAACGGTTCTGTTGAATTCAAAGCACCACTAGTTGTAGCTCCACCTACATATAACATCGTTGACGAGCTTAAAGCGGAAGGCGATTGGGACGTTCTAGCGAAATATGCAGGCTTCCAGTTCGATGATGCTAAGCCTAAAGAAGCGGCGCGTACTAAGTACGACAACATTCTTTACCTAGAGCGTCCTGGATGTAACCTATGTATGGGTAACCAAGAAAAGGCTGAGCCTGGCGATACAGTTATCGCGACATCTACACGTCTTTTCCAAGGTCGTGTTGTAGCTGACTCTGCTGAGAAGAAAGGTGAATCACTACTAGGCTCTACGCCGCTAGTAGTACTTTCAACGGTTCTTGGTCGTTTCCCAACGACAGAAGAGTACAAGCAAGCAGTTGCAGGCATTGACCTAACTAAGTTTGCTCCACCTTCTGAAGACTTGGCAGTTAAGCCTAAGTTCGAAGCAGATGTAGCCGTTAAGCGCGTATAAGTACTTAACGCTTTCAAACGCATTTAAAAAGCCCCAACCTCGGTTGGGGCTTTTTTGTACCCAAATAATGGGGTCAGAGTACATTAATAGGGTAATGATCCCAGCGGTAGCCAACTTGAATAATGGGGTCAGAGTACATTAGTACGGTTGTAGAGCCAGCGGTAAATAGCTAGAAAAGTACTCTGACCCCATTATTTTTATGCAGAGTTGTTGTTTGGTACTTATACTGAGTTATTAATCATTTAATAATACTTAGAAACCCTAATGCCAAAGCAGTACTCTACAAAGCCTGAATCATTTGGCGAAGTTACATCGGCCTTGCAAAAAGCTGGCTTCAAAATTCTGCTGGTTTTTTCTTTACTCATCTTAGCGGTAATCGTCATAGCACAACCCCAAAATGTGTATGTGGCAGTATTTTTCGGCCTGTCTTGGTGTGCAATTTCGGTAGCGGGAATTATCTTTTCTAACTACAAAGAACCTTTGGCGAAATTGTGGGCAATACTCACCATTCCCGTCGCGCCTTACCTTGTAATAAGCAATGGGCTCATGCCCGCAACCTTAGTTCCAATTGCTACTATTTTTCCCATTTTACTGCTTTCTAATGGTTGGCGAATAAGTGCAATGGTAGTACTCGCATGCTGTACTTTTCTTGTGCCGTTTTACGAAGGGGATTATGACAAGGGCCTTTGGCTAAGGCTTTGTGTGACCAACCTTGTTGTGTCCCTTCTTATCTATGCTCTAGCGAGCCAATTAGAGAAAGCCCTTGTAGAGAGTAAAAACAAAACTCTTGAGCTAAACAGGGCGCTTGCAAGCGAAAAGCAAGCGTCGGCTGCACAATCACGATTCCTCGCCACTATGTCACACGAGATTCGCACGCCATTAAACGGTATTTTGGGATTGACCGATGTAGTGCTTTCTCATGATATTTCGGAAAGTGCACGGCCTAACCTCGAGAAGATTCAGCGTTCAGGACTCTCGCTAAACCGTATTTTGAACGACATATTAGATCTCTCCAAACTGAATGCGGGAAAACTTGCGCTGGAGATCATTCCCTTTGACCTAAAAAGTACTGCCAAAGATTGCGTGGCGTTTTATGCACAATTGGCGCAGAACAAAGGTATCTCACTGAGAATAGAAGTAGATAAAACATTAAATACTTGTGTTGTAGGGGACGCAACGCGCCTTTCTCAAGTGTTAAACAACCTAGTGAGCAACGCGATAAAGTTTACGCATCAGGGCAGTGTCACTTTAGGGCTATCGAAAGGTGAAGCGTCAAAGACCCATCAATTTGTCAGATTTTCAGTTAAGGATACGGGGGACGGGATTGATGCTTCTGAACAAGAGCGCGTATTCGATGCATTTACACAAGCCAACAGCAGCATTAATCGAATGCACGGGGGAACGGGACTTGGTTTACAGATAGTAAAAAGCTTGGTTGAAGCTATGGGCGGCACGGTTTATCTAAAAAGCGCGGTAGGTCAGGGGAGTGAATTTTATTTCGAGCTACCGTTTGAAATTGCAGATAGTGTAATTGGCGCTAAAGAACAGGAAAGCACACCGTCGTTCCCAAACCTTACTGTTTTGGTTGCAGAAGATAACGACATTAACCAGGTCGTAGCAAAATCATTGTTAGAAGACACAGGATTGAAAGTTGCGCTTGCTAATAACGGTAACGAAGCAGTAGAGATTGCACTAAAGCAGCATTTCGACCTTATATTGATGGACTTACACATGCCTGAAATGAACGGCTCTGAAGCCGCTTTAGCGTTGCGAAAAGCTAACATCACTATTCCTATTATCGCGTTCACTGCTGCGGTGGTTGCCGAAGAAATAGATAAAGCGTTAGCATCCGGGATGAATGGATATCTCACAAAACCAGTCAATAAAACGGAACTACACGCTGTGCTAACTAAATACTTGGGCGGAGAAATGTCTACAGAAAGTTCCTGTATTGCTAAAGGGGAATATACAGAGTAATGTGGCTATGAAATTGTCATTAATCCGAATAAACCCCTGTTATACAATAGATAATAATAAAAGTTCGCTTGGCCCAATCAAGTAAATAGTATTACTGCGAAAAGCAAAGCGTCTTATAAAAGGATTTAAGTTTGAAGTCACAAATACATATTATAATTGCCCTGCTATTTCTTGCTTTCACAAGCCTTCCGGCTGACAGCGAAACAGGCAGCGACAGCCAGCGTTACGAATTGAAGGTAGAGAAACTCCAATCTAAAGTGCTAAACGAGCAACGAGAAGTGGTTGTTCAGCTTCCAAAAGGCTACGCCGAAAACCCCGACAAGAAATACCCCGTTATTTATCGTCTAGATGGTGCGGGAAATCTTACTATGATGAATGCAGTGCTAGAATCGCTGCAATCTCAGAATGCTGCACCGGAAGTCATTATAGTCGCCATTGAAAATACCGACCGACTTCGCGATCTATATCCCACAGCAAATGAAGATCCAAATGGGCCTGTAGGCTATGGCGGTGGCGGTGCAAACTTTCTTTCCTTTATAACCACTGAGCTTATGCCGATAGTAGAGAAGAAATATCGCGTGCATGACTTTCGAGTGATAGAGGGGGCATCAGCCGGAGGTGTATTCGCGTTGTACGCGCTTTCCCAGAAGCCTGAGCTTTTTAACGCCGCGCTGACTTACAGTGCTGCGGTGTGGTGGAACTATGGCGCATCTGCAAAAAGTACGGTTGCATTCTTAAAATCAGCCAATCATTTAGACCACTTCATTTACACGTCTATCGGCAATGAAGGCGCGCCCATGCGCCCGTATTATAACGATATGATTTCTGGAATGCGGGCAAATCAACCTGCCGGGTTAAGATGGGAGAACGAAGCCTACGAGGGGGTTACCCACAATTTGGTCTCAGCTGCGTCAACTTTCAGCGCTTACCATCATTTGTTCTTATCAGCTTATTTAAGGCCACAGCAGTTCAGTGGAGATATTAAAAGTATTAAAGACTATTACGCCCGTGTTTCAAAGCAGCGAGGCGAGAAACTCGACGCGCCGGAATGGGTTATTCGCGAGTTAGGTTATCACTATGTGGGTAAACAAAACTACGACAAAGCCATCGCCTTGTTTAAATACGATATTGCTGAGTATCCTCAAACGCCTGACGCATATAATGGCTTAGCTTATGGTTATGAGCAGATGGGCGAGTACAAAAAAGCGCTGGAAAGCGTGAACCAAGCTTTAGCACTTTCCACGTCTGAGCACGATGGCCATCAGGTTTATGTTAATAGACAAAAACGCTTGCAGTCTTTATTGAAGGATTAAGTTATCTTGAACCATAAAAGCACAGTTAAACACGTAACTTGGATCGCCACTGCGGTTTGTATGGTCGGAATCACCTTGGGAACGAGCGGGTGCAGTACCGTCACGACGGGACAAACCGATCGCTGTATTGAGCAAGCTAATAACGCGGATGTTCATGGGGTTTACACCGCCGACGAGCAGCTAAATGCTTGCTTGGAAACTTACAAACTGCGACGTGATAAAGAAAGAACGGCAGGTGAAGCGTTTGCTGAAGACGTGCTGATCTCAGTTATTGATATTATTACCGACTAGATCAGCTTCGATTAAGCGAAAAAACCTTCCTACGTACAGTTATAAAAGCAAAGAAGGCAGAGTAATTTACTCTGCCTTCTTTGTTTTTGCTTCTTTATTAAAAGCATAAAAGCAAGCAAAGGTTAACACGTTATAGGAAGAGCCGATGCGAAATTTTTTGACTGCTGTATATGTACTTTCAATCACCGCCATAGCTAACGTTAATGCTAATCACATGCTCGATACTGTCGAAGGGCTGCAGCTTGCTAAGCAATACGATCAAAGTCGCACTGATATTAACGTAGCTGACTATTGGGTTAGTGAGAAGCTAGACGGTATTCGCGCAAGATGGAACGGTACTGAACTACTTACCCGTAATGGGAACAAGATATTCGCGCCAACATGGTTCACCGCCAACTGGCCAGAAACCACTATTGACGGCGAACTTTGGATAGGAAGAGGGGAGTTTGAACGTACAGCTTCTATTGTGCTTTCAACGATGACAAACATCGAGCTGCATTCTGTCGCTAACGCTTCATCTAGCACAGTGTCTTCAGCAGACACTATAGCCGCAGCAAATTCTCTATCTGCAAAACGCTGGGCCAAAGTTAGATTTATGGCCTTTGACATGCCTATGATGGGTGAGCCATTTGGTCGGCGACTCAACAGGCTTAACAGCCTAAGTAAATCTACACCTAACCCAACGTTTGCAGTTATCCCTCAATTTAAGCTTACGTCTATTGCTTCACTTGATGAAAAGCTGAAGCAAGTAACCCAGGAAGGCGGAGAAGGGTTAATGCTTCATCATGAACAAGCGCTGTACACATCCGGGCGAAGTGACAAGTTACTCAAAGTAAAACGCTTTGAAGATGCAGAAGGGAAAGTACTGGCATTGCTTCCGGGAAAAGGACGATTTAAGGGAATGATGGGCTCGCTTCTTGTAGAAACGCGAGAAGGCATTCAATTTAAATTAGGAACGGGCTTTTCAGAAAATGAGCGCCAAGCTCCGCCCGCTATCGGTAGCTGGGTAACCTTTAAGTACTACGGCTTAACCAAAAATGGAAAGCCAAAGTTTGCAAGCTATCTTCGCACCAGACCTCAGACAGACTTGCCCAATTAACACTTACTTACTGCCAGTATAGTCACAATGAACTGCCTCTCACTTACTGTTGTTATACCAATCCGCATGGATAAGTGCCCACTCAGAAGGCGCTGGCAAGTTTCCTAGCAAAGCGTGGGAATGCAGGAATGGTTGTTCCCTTTCAAATTCCCAGAATGAAGCTAGGAAGCTTGCCAGACCTTCCCGAAGGGCGAGTTTTAAATGTCCGTACTCTTTATTGTGTCACCTTGATGTAGAACCACTATACCTGCGGTAACACGCCGCGATTACGAACATTTTAACTCTCGCTGAGTGGGTAATTATCTATGAATTGAAGAAGCATCGTGTACAGCTAACCCCTTGTCTTTAAGTCATAAAGCCCTATAACTTTACTACATGTTAATTGCTAAAATGACTTTGCTTATTTCTTTTTAATCGCTTTTGTCGTTTAAAAGTAATGGTATGAATAGCGATTATAAGTGAATTAAAAGGGCGCTAAATTTAAAAAATGAGCCCGTGAAGTTATACTGTTGATGATTTATTAAACACACCTTGCGTCAAGTGCGTACAAGACCGTTTACTCCCATTGCGCAAGCTAACTTAGAGGAAGAGACTGTGTTACAAGACTATCGCAATCACGTTGAAGAACGTGCCGCTCAAAATATTCCACCTAAACCGCTTAACGCTGAACAGGTAGCTGGCCTGGTTGATTTATTAAAGAACCCGCCAGCAGGCGAAGGGGAGTTTCTTTTAGAACTGCTGTCAGAACGTGTACCGCCTGGGGTTGATGAGGCAGCTTACGTTAAAGCTGGGTTTTTAAGTGCAATCGCAAAAGGTGAAGACAGTTGTGAGCTTATCTCTAAAGAGAAAGCCGTTGAACTGCTAGGAAATATGCACGGTGGCTACAACATTGCCACTTTAGTGGAGCTACTTGATGATAAAGCGCTTGCGCCGTTGGCAGCGAAAGAGCTGAAACATACTCTTTTAATGTTTGACGCTTATCACGATGTGGAAGAAAAGCACAAAGCGGGTAACGAGCATGCCACTGACATCATTAAATCTTGGGCTGAAGGTGAGTGGTTCACGTCGCGCAAGTTAATGGACGATAAAATCACTTACACCGTGTTTAAAGTAACAGGTGAAACGAATACTGATGATTTGTCGCCAGCCCCTGACGCATGGTCTCGCCCAGATATTCCTCTGCACGCCCTGGCAGCTTACAAGATGCCCCGCGAAGGTTTAGAGCCAGAAGAACCTGGTGTTAAAGGCCCAATGGCGCAAATAGAAGAAGTCAAAAGTAAGGGGTATCCCGTAGCGTTTGTCGGTGATGTAGTTGGAACCGGCTCGTCACGCAAGTCGGCAACTAACTCTGTATTGTGGTTCTTTGGTGAAGACTTACCGGGTGTGCCTAATAAACGAGGCGGCGGTGTGTGCATTGGTTCAAAAGTCGCGCCTATCTTCTTTAACACCATGGAAGATGCCGGTGCATTGGTGTTTGAAGCCGATGTGGAAAAAATGAACATGGGTGATGTGATAGACATCTATCCGTTTGAAGGCAAAATCACCAACCATGAAACCGGTGAACTTCTTGCAGAATACAGCTATAAGTCGAAGGTGATTCTGGATGAAGTGCGCGCAGGTGGACGTATCAACCTGATTATTGGCCGTGGCCTTACCGAGAAGGCGCGTGAGACACTAGGTTTAGGCCCAACGGATTTATTCCGTACGCCTGAACAGCCAAAAGACAGCGGCGCGGGTTTCTCGTTAGCGCAGAAAATGGTGGGTAAGGCGTGCGGTGTCGACGGTATTCGCCCAGGCACCTACTGCGAACCTAAAATGACAACCGTGGGCTCGCAAGATACCACAGGGCCAATGACCCGCGATGAGCTTAAAGACCTAGCCTGTCTTGGCTTTACTGCCGATTTAACCATGCAGTCATTCTGTCACACCGCCGCTTACCCAAAGCCGGTGGATATAGAAACGCAGCACACGCTGCCTGATTTTATAATGAACCGCGGTGGCGTATCGCTTCGTCCTGGTGACGGCATTATACACAGCTGGTTAAACCGCATGCTGCTGCCTGACACAGTAGGCACGGGTGGTGACTCGCATACTCGTTTCCCATTGGGTATTTCATTTCCTGCGGGTTCAGGTCTGGTCGCGTTCGCTGCGGCTACTGGCGTTATGCCGCTAGATATGCCCGAGTCGGTACTAGTGCGATTTAAGGGAGAAATGCAGCCGGGCATTACGCTACGCGACCTAGTACACGCCATTCCGCTGTACGCCATCAAACAAGGGCTGTTAACGGTCGAGAAAAAAGGCAAGATCAACGCCTTCTCTGGCCGTATTTTAGAAATCGAAGGACTAGAGAACTTAACCGTAGAACAGGCGTTCGAGCTTTCTGACGCATCGGCGGAGCGTTCAGCAGCCGGTTGTACTATCAACTTATCTGAAACGTCGATTGCTGAATACCTGCGTTCAAACATTACCATGCTACGCTGGATGATTAACGAAGGTTATGGCGACCCACGTACCTTAGAGCGTCGCGCGCAGAAAATGGAAGAATGGTTAGCTAACCCAGAGTTGATGCGCGCCGATGCAGATGCTGAGTACGCTGAGGTAATCGAAATTGACCTTAACGATATTAAAGAGCCAATTGTGTGCTGCCCTAATGATCCTGACGATGCGAAAACCTTATCTGACGTTGCAGGCGATAAGGTAGACGAGGTCTTCATTGGTTCATGTATGACAAACATTGGTCACTTCCGCGCAGCCGGTAAGCTACTTGAGCAATACAACAAAACACTGCCAACCCGTTTATGGATGTCACCACCGACTAAGATGGACAAAGCCCAGTTAATGGAAGAGGGCTATTACAATATTTATGGTCGCGCAGGCGTACGTACAGAAATGCCCGGTTGCTCACTATGTATGGGTAACCAAGCACGGGTGGATGCGGGAGCAACCGTACTTTCAACGTCTACTCGTAACTTCCCTAACCGCCTGGGCGATGGGGCGAATGTATATTTGACCTCAGCAGAGCTTGCTGCAGTGGGGGCCATTGTTGGGCGCATTCCAACTGCTGAAGAGTACATGGAATACGCTAGCAAAATTAACGCAATGTCGGGTGAAGTATTCCGCTACTTAAACTTCGACAAAATGCCTAGCTTTAAAAAGGCTGAGGAAGAAGCAAAAGCGCGCATTATTCCAACATTGAATGTTGCTTAAAATAGTGTATAAACTACAAAGCCGGTGACCGTTAAGGTGACCGGCTTTTTTTATGGCGAAAAGGAATGTCTAATGGGAAAATCTTTCTTTATTGTTGCTGCACTTGTATTAACCTTAGGGTGTGCAAAAGCGCAGGTTGACCCTGTATCGTCGCTGAATTCAGTGGACTTTGAATCCATTACACTTGAGATTGGCGGCAAGCACTATGAAGTTGAGTATGCCAAAACCTTTGAACAACGCGCGCAGGGTCTTATGTTTCGTAAAGCCTTGTGTGAAGACTGCGGTATGTTTTTTAAGTTTTCTAGCCCAAAGTTTGCGGGCATGTGGATGAAAAATACCTTTGTTCCTCTAGACGTAGCATTTATCGACAGAAAAGGCGTAATAACGGATATAAAATCTCTCACTCCGCATAGTTTGGAGTCGGTCGGATCATCGAAAGAGGTACTTTACGCGTTGGAAATGAACCAAGGGTGGTTTGCCGAGAATAATATAAAAGTAGGCGACCAAATAACGATTGATTAACCGCGCAAAAGGCGCGGTTGCTGCTAGCGAAATGCTAGTTTTATTCTGGAGTTAAATATAGTGACAAATGCCTTATCGATAGCTAAGTTCGGTGGAACTAGCGTTGCGAATTACGAAGTAATGCAAAACTGCGCCCGAATTGTTGCCGGTAATGACAAAACGCGCATTGTGGTAGTGAGCGCTGCGGCAGGTGTAACCAATCACCTGGTAAGCTTAGCGCACACACCTATGACGCAACAGCAAATTGAAGAGACCTGTCAGGCCATTATCAATATTGAGCTTGCCATTCTTAACAAGTTGAAAGATAAAGACGCGGTTGAGCCAAAACTCAACGACTTGTTAGATGAAATGCGAAGCTTAGCGTTTCATGAAGAAATCCTTCACCGTGATGATTTAAAAGATCAGCTGCTTTCAATGGGGGAGCGGATGTCATCGCTGATGTTCTCTTCAGTGCTTGCAGAGCAGGGCGTAAAAACCATGAACTTTGATGTACGTAAGGTGTTACGTACGGACAGTGAGTTTGGAGAAGGTGCGCCGCAAATCGAAGAAATCGAAAAGCTGTCTAAACAATTGCTGGCACCTGAAATTAAAGACGCGATAGTGGTTACTCAAGGCTTTGTCGGAGCCGATGAGGAAGGCCGTACTACAACGCTAGGTCGTGGTGGTTCAGATTTTACGGCGGCGCTACTTGCTGAAGCGCTTGATGCCGAATCGTGTGAGATTTGGACTGATGTAACAGGGGTGTACACAACTGATCCGCGCATTACGCCAGCCGCTCATCCGTTACCAGAACTCAGCTTTGAAGAAGCGGCGGAAATGGCCACCTTTGGTGCCAAGGTACTACATCCTGCCACTATGGAGCCTGCGCTTCGCAAGGACATAAAGGTGTTTGTAGGCTCTAGTAAGGAGCCAGAAAAGGGCGGTACTTGGATTGTGCGTGATTGTGAGCACGAACCACCGTATCGCGCTATTACTCGCCGTAAAGAGCAGGTAATGGTGACAGTGAAAACACCGAAGATGATGTATGCGCAAGGCTTCCTACAGCAGGTATTTGCCATCATCGCTAAGCACAAGCTAAGTGTTGATTTGGTTACCACGTCAGAAATCTCGGTATCTTTTACCCTTGATAACCCTGCAAACTCTGTGGCTCAGCGACTAAACAAAGAAACCATTGCTGAACTTGAAACTATCTGTGATGTGAAAGTAGAAAAAGGTTACGACCTTGTCACGGTTGTAGGTAACAACATGCAAACAGCTGTTGGTGTTTCTAGCAAGATTTTAGCTGCGGTTTCAGATTTCAACCTGCGTATGATTTGCTTTGGCGCCAACCCGCACAACCTATCGTTCCTGGTTAACGAGACCGACAGTGACGACGTGGTTCGCAAGCTTCACACGGCGTTATTTGAATAAGCACCTAATGTGCTGAATGACCCCAAAAAACGGTCGCCTTAAAGGCGGCCGTTTTTATTTCACATCAGTTTGTAGATGATTTCAAAATGTCGACCGGTACAATGATTTCGTGACGTTTATTCCACGGTAGGGTGAAAGGCGAGTCGTAGCCCATATAGCTAGGTTCACCATCAAGCTCAATATTATTGTCCCTAAGGGCTTTAAGCAGTTTATTCGTATACTGCTTCTTATCGCTGTCCTTGTTGAAACCTGAATAACGAATAGCGGCTACCGTTCTCGCTGGTACAGTAACCAGCGATACATCTTTGTGCGTAGGCACAGGAGCGCTTTTAATGTCATATTTGCTGGGCAAGAAAAACATCATTGTTTCTGAAGATGAGACTTCGACAGGAGAGGTCATTGCAATTTCTTGAGAGCGCTTTCCAACTTCTACGGGGGACGTCATTGACACATTGCTACTGGATGTATTCTCACCAGAGATATAATTAAAGAGTAGCTGAAATGCTCCATTATCTTCATTCCCACTAGACATTACGCCTAACGCTTCATTGTAATGCCTCACTTCAATATCTTCATCAAGGGTCTCGATAATGGAATAGGGAAGGGTTTCTGTATCTTTGTAATATGATGGCTCAGCCTGGATCATTGTTGACACCAATAAAGTAGTAATGAAAAGAGGCAAGCGAAAACGGGAAAATATCATTCTTTTTTAGTGGTTTGTTACGAATAGTCCTTATACGAATTAAAGCCGATTAATGCTCAGTTAAACGCTTCTAAAGTAACTATCTATGCATTCCTAAAGTGTGCCAGATTAATTGTTAGACACAAAAAAGGGGCTAAAAGCCCCTTCTTAAAACAGGTTCGTAAAAAGCGTTACACTTTAAACTGTCTGATAGACTGTTGTAACTCTTCAGCAAGTCGAGCCACTTCATGGCTAGACTCAGACGTTTGCTGTGCTCCAGCTGTCGTCTCTTCAGCGATACCCACAATAGTTTCAAGCTTTTCGCTGATCTCTTGTGACACCGTATTCTGTTCACGGGCAGACTGCTCAATTTGAGAGCTCACGTCATGGGCTTTGTGAACGGCGTCAGAGATGATATCCAATGCCTGTGTAGCCTTTTCAGTTTGTGCCACACACGCCGCAGTTTGCTCTTTACCTTGATTCATCACCGATACCGCTTTTTCAGCACCCGCTTGAAGCACTTCAATCATTGCGTTGATTTCTTGTGTCGATTCTTGAGTTCGGCTGGCGAGGGTTCTTACTTCATCAGCAACAACCGCAAAGCCTCGACCTTGTTCACCAGCACGCGCTGCCTCAATAGCAGCATTCAAGGCGAGCAGGTTGGTTTGATCTGCAACACCACGGATAACGTCTAAGATGCCACCAATGCTTGCGCTGTCTTGATGAAGCTTATTGATGACGTCTGCCGCTTCTTGAACGTCACGAGATAAGATCTCAATGGTGTTCTTATTCTCTAGTGAGATTTGGCGCACGTTCTCAGCCTCAGCATCCGCATGGCGAATTTGACTTAGTGTATCTTCAGCGTTTTGCACAACCAGCTGCGACGTAGAGTGCATTTCTGTGGTTGCTGTTGCTACTTGGCCAATTTGTGATTTCTGATCCTGAATTGAATGCGTCGTTTGCGCCGTCACTGCAGACGTTTGTTCTGAGGCGGCTGCCAGCTGTTCAGCACGAACGTTAATGGCTGTAATGAGCTCCTTCAGGTTTCCAATTAGCGTATTGCAGTTTCGGGCTAAAAGACCAAATTCGTCTTGCGCCGAATCGTCTAGACGGTGAGTAAGGTCACCCGATGAAGCCACCGTCAGAAGTTCATTTACACGATAAAGCGGACGTGTGATTGCGCGAACGGTCACGTAGCCAATAAATGCTGCTACTGCAATCGAGATAATAACAACCACAATAACGAACGTGTTGCCCGTCGCAATGGCACCATTAACCTGACTTTCTACATGTGACGCTTTCTTGTCTGCAAGATTGAGCAGGTTTTCTAGAGCGACAACCGCTTGCGCGATATTTGAGTCTGAAGCGTTAAGCGCTTTTTCAGCATCATTTCTGCGCTCTAGACG
>JYMV01011116.1_pt1 | contig 16463 bp, 17 predicted proteins | sample 338911 | NCBI WGS metagenome assembly JYMV01 (sample SAMN03354496, study PRJNA234377) | hydrothermal vent metagenome | biome: Deep sea; feature: Hydrothermal plumes at the Eastern Lau Spreading Center, Western Pacific Ocean; material: Seawater | place: Tonga | collected 2009 | depth 2000 m m
ATAAATAAGCAATGTCCTTAAAAGTATGTATCTCGGTCTAAAGTGCATACTCAATCCTTGGGCTTTCAAGACCGGTGCTTTCAACCGCTCAGCCATCTCTCCGTTTGCTAGGTTTTATAAGTATAATTTATAAATTCAACAATAAAATATTTTAAATTATTGAAAGTTAATTATATAGATCTTTGTTATTGAGTAAATTTATGAAAATTTCTAATTTTAATAAAGGTATTATATTTACTAGTCTGGGATCTTTTTGGTGGGGTGTAATTGGTGTAATCTATTTTCAATATTTTTCTTTTGTTGGACATATAGAATTAGTTATTCATAGATGTCTATGGACTGCTTTAATGCTTATATTGACTACAACTTTTCTATCTAAATGGGAAATTTTATTTAAAATTTTTAAAGATTCTACAAAAATTTTTGTTTTGTTTATAACTGGTTTTTTAATTTTTGCTAATTGGGCCGTATGGATATATGCAGTTGCAACAAACCAAATTATTAATGCAAGTTTTGGTTATTTTATCATGCCGATATTAAGCGTTTTATTTGGATATATTTTTTTTAAAGAAATATTAAATAAAAAAAGAATTGTATCTATTTGTTTAGTATTAATATCTATTTCTTATCTTTTTTTAGACTTTAATACTATTCCATGGGTTGGACTATTTGTTGCTTTATCTTGGAGCATTTATAACTTATTAAGAAAAACTATAAATGTTGAAACTGATATAGGTTTATTAATTGAAAGTTTATTCATACTACCATTTGCAATAATTGCTTTTTATTTTCTTATAAATAAGGGTGTAAATGATTTCAGTTTATCAAATATTCCGTTAATGCTTTTGCTATTATTAGCTGGTCCCATGACTGTGATTCCTTTATTTTTATATGTTAGAGGAGTTGAATTATCAGGACTTGGTCCAACAGGGATGATTTTTTTTATTACTCCTTTTTTTCAATTTTTACTTGGTTTTTTTTATTATGATGAACCTTTCTCAATACAAAAATTCATAAGTTTTATTTTAATTTGGATTGCTGTATTTATTTATTTAAAAGATTTATATGAAAAAAGTTAATTTTTTTTTTATTTATATTATTTTATGTTTTTTTTACATTAACAATTCTGTTTATGCTCATGTTGATTCTTTTGAAATTTGGTTGAAAACTTTTGAAAAAAAAGCATTAAAAAAAGGAGTATCAAAAAAAACTTTTGAACTAGCAATGTCAAATGCCAAATTTTTAGCTAAGGTTATAGAATATGATCGTTATCAACCAGAATTTTATGAAGATACAATTACTTACATAAGTAAAAGAACAAATAAAGAAAAAATTAAATCAGGAATTAATCTATATAATAAAAATAAATTGTTAATTAATTCTATAGATGAAGAATTTTTAGTTGAAAAAGAATTATTATTGGCCTTGATGGGAATTGAAACTAATTTTGGTACATATGTTGGAAAAATGGACATTATATCTTCTTTGGCTACTTTAAGTTTTGATAAAAGAAGAAGTGAATTCTTTACAAATGAATTAATTATAATGCTCCAACTTATCGAAAAAAATGTTATTGATCATAAAGTTCTTTATGGTTCTTGGGCTGGTGCATTTGGAAACTTTCAGTTTATGCCTTCAACAATAATGGATCATGCCATCGATTATGATAGTGACAATAAAATTGATTTGAAGTCTCTAAAAGATTCTTTTGCATCAGCTGCAAATTACATAAATAAATTGGGTTGGAAAAAAGATGATCCTTGTTATCTTAAAATAGAATTAAATGATAAAGTTCCAACTACTTTGTTGAATACTTCAGCAAAAAAAATTAAAAATAAAGAAAAATTAAAAATTCTAAAAAAATACATTAAAGATCCAGATAAAATTAAATTTGATGAAAACATGAAAGTTGCAATAATAACACCTGACATAGATATTATACCTAACGCTAACATACTTAATCCAGCATATTTGGTTTTTGAAAACTATGAAATTATACTAAAATGGAACCGATCTTTAAGATTTGGTCTAGCCGTATGTAATTTAAAAGATAAATTTAAAAATGAAATTTAATATATTTGTAATATCTTTTTTTTTTATTTTTTCTTGTACAACTTATCAGACAGATAAAAAAGACGAATTAATAATACAAGATACTTATTCAAATAAAGGTTTTACATTGCTTTTTGAACCTTCCTTAAAAAAAAATAAAAAAATATCTAAAAATATTGATAGTAGATCTCTTATAATTTTTCAAAAAAATTTAAAAAAAAATACAACCGTAAAAATTACAAATCTTTTAAATAATAAATCAATAATTGCAAAAGTAGGATCAAAAGCAAATTATCCTGAATTCTATAATTCAGTAATTTCTGAACGTATATTTAATGAGTTAGAAATTGATCTTGTTGAACCTTATGTTGAGATAATTGCTTTAAATAAAAATTCAGTTTTTTTAGCAAATAAAGCAAAAACTTTTGATGAAGAAAAAAAAGTGGCAAATAAAGCACCTGTTGATGGAATTAGCATTAAAAATTTAAACGAAAATAGTAATGATAAGGTTATTAAAAAAAAACAAAAAACCTTCAGTTATATTATTAAGATTGCTGATTTTTATTTTAGAGATTCTGCTAAATTAATGGTCAAAAGAATTAAAGCAGAAACTAAAGTAAATAAAGTAAAAATTATGAATATTTCTAATACAACTTTTAGAGTTTATATTGGTCCATATAAAGATTTGAATTCACTGCAAAAAGCTTTTAATGATATAAGTATAATCAATTTTGAAAATTTAGAATTAATCAAACAATGAAAAAATTATTTTTTTATATAAATTTGTTTATATTTATTTTTTTAAATTCTAGTTATGCTAAGACTGAGTTTGATATAAAAGCTAGAACTGCAATACTTCAAGATTATTTATCAGGTAAAATTCTTTATGAAAAAAAACCTAATCTTTCTATATTCCCAGCATCAATGACCAAAATTATGACTTCTATTGTTGCTTTTGAATTAATTAAAAATGGTGAGTTAAGTTTAGATGATAAATTTTTAGTATCTGAAAAAGCATGGCGACTTGCTGGAAGTGATGTTTCTTCAATGTTCATAATGCACAATGATGAAATAACAGTAGAAAATTTACTTAAGGGTATAATTATTGTCTCTGGCAATGATGCTTGCATAGCTTTAGCCGAAGGTATTGCTGGAAGCGAAGAAGAGTTCGCGCTCATGATGACTGCTAAGGCCAAAGAAATAGGTATGAATAATACAAATTTTAGCAATTCTACTGGTTTGAACGCACCAGATAATGTTTCTACCGTCAGCGATATTTTAATAATGTCTAATTATCTTATTAAAAACTATCCTGAATTTTATCATTATTTTAAAATTAAAGAATTTACATGGAATCGAACAGACCTGAACAATACAGCAATTACTCAACCTAATACAAATAATCTACTTATGAAAAATAAATTGGTCGATGGTATCAAGACTGGTTTTTTATCATATGAAAAATATTCTTTAGCATCATCATTATTAAAAAATGATAGAAGGATAATTGCAGTTGTTAGTGGTTTTAAGTCAAAAAGTTCAAGAGTAAGAGAATCTAATAATATTCTTACATGGGGTATAAATAGTTTTGATACTGTTGAAATTGCTAAAAAAGAAAAGAATATAACAGAGATTGATGTATGGCATGGAAATAAAGATAAAGTAGGTGCCTATGTAAATAAAGATATATATAAAACAATACCAAAAGCTAGAAAAAAATATCTCAAAATTTCTATAGAATATGTAGGACCAATACACGCACCAATAAAATTAAATCAAGAGATTGGAAAACTCAAAATTTTTTATAAAGATGAATTATTAGATGAACATGTATTATTAGCTTCTGAGAATGTAAAAAAATTAAATTTTTTTTCCAGATTGATTATATCTATCAATTTTTTGATCTGGGGCGATGTCTAAAAATCCACTGATTATTTTTGAAGGAATTGAGGGTTCAGGAAAGACTTTGCACTTAAACAATGTTGTAAGATATTTAAAAAAAAAGAATATAAAGTTTATAAAATTAAGAGAACCTGGTGGAACAAAAAATGCTGAAAAAATAAGAAAAATTATTTTAAGCAATAAATCAAATTTCAATGAAATAACTGACTTATTATTATACTTAGCATCAAGAAGCGAAAATGTTGAAAAACTAATTATTAAAAATTATAGAAAAAAAATTATATTAATCGATAGATTTATAGATTCTACTTTAGCATATCAACATTATGGCATGGGAATTAACAAAAAATTAATTATTAATTTAAATAAATTTATACTAAATAAAATAAAACCTGATTTTACTTTTTTAAACATAGTCGATAAAAATAATCTAAGACTAAGATTAAACAAAAGAACAAACAAAAATAGATATGACAAATTTAATTTTAATTTTTATAATAAAGTACAAAAGGGATTTATCAAAATAGCAAGAAAAAAAAATAACTATTTAATTATAAACTCTAATAACACAATTAACTACAATAAAAATTTAATAATTAAAAAAATAACAAGATTAATTTAAAAATGGATTTAAATCCTAATCTACAAAAAAATTTATATGGATTTGATAATCTTTTCCTAGATTTAAAAAATCTATTTGACCAAAACAAATTACCTAATAAAATTTTATTTTCAGGACAAAAAGGAATAGGAAAATGCACATTGGCATACCATTTATCAAATTATATTTTATCAATAAATGAAATAGATCCTTATAATTTTGAAAAAAAAATAATAAACGATGCAAATAAGTCTTTTAAATTAGTTTCTAACAATTCACATCCAAACTTTTACTTAATAAATTTAAAAGATGAAAAAAAAAGCATAGAAATTGAACAAGTTAGAAAAATGATTAATTATACCAATATGTCTTCTTTTAATGATGGTTATAAAATCATACTAATTGACAATGTGGAAAATTTGAATTTAAATTCTGTTAATGCTCTTCTTAAAATTATTGAAGAGCCAAATAATAAAGTATTATTTTTTTTAATTCACGATATACAAAAAAAAATCTTTGATACTTTTAAATCTAGATGTATTCAATTTAAATTAAATTTACCAAATAATTTTAAAGAAAAAATTATAAATTCTTTAACTGATGATAATTTCTATTCTCAATTAAATCCCCATTTTAAAACCTATTATAGCACACCCGGCGAATATATTAATTTTTACTATTTTTGTATTGATAACAATATTGATTTTGTAAATACAAATATAGAAGATTTTTTAAGAATTGTTTTATCTAATAGTCTTTATAAGAAAAATAATTATATTAAAGAAAATTTAAATTATTTCCTAGAATTATTTTTTATAAAAAAAATAAATCATTTAAGTTCTAAAGATAAAATTTACGATTTATATAATTATTTTATCAAAAAAATTAATAATGTGAAAAAATATAACCTTGATGAAGAAAGTCTTTTCATTGAATTAAAAGCTAAAGTGTTTTAATGAATAAACATTATTATATTACAACTCCAATATACTATCCTTCTGGAAAACCTCATATAGGTCATGCTTATTCAAGTATTATTTCAGATGTATTTGCAAGATTTAAAAAAATTGATGGTTATAATGTTCATTTTCTAACAGGCACTGATGAACATGGATTAAAAATTCAAAGGGCATCTGAAGAAAATAAAATGAAACCTTTGGAATTTTGTAACAAAATTAGTAAAACTTTTAAAAATTTAAGCAAAATATTAAATTTATCTAACACTGATTTTATTAGAACTACCGAAGATAGACACAAAAAATCAGTACAACACTTATGGAAAGAACTTGAAAAATCTGGTGATATTTACTTATCAAAATATTCAGGATGGTATTCTGTTTCTGATGAAGCTTTTTATAATGAAGACGAAATTGAAACCAAAGATGGTGATAAAGTTTCAGTCAATTCTGGTTCAAGAGTAGAGTGGGTAGAAGAAGAATCTTATTTTTTTAAATTGTCTAAATGGCAAGATAAATTATTAGATTATTATGAAAAAAATCCTAATTTTATTTTACCTCAATCTCGTAAAAATGAAGTAGTTAGTTTTGTAAAAAGTGGATTAAGAGACTTGTCTGTTAGCAGAAAATCTTTTTCTTGGGGAATAAAAGTTCCTTCTAATGAAGAACATGTAATCTATGTTTGGTTAGATGCTTTAACCAACTATATTAGCGCTTTAAAATATCCAGATATTTCAAACGAATTATACAATAATTTTTGGCCTGCTGATGTTCACATCATAGGAAAAGATATTTTAAGATTCCATGCTATTTACTGGCCTGCTTTTTTGCTAGCAGCAAAAATTCCATTACCTAAAAGGATTTATGGTCATGGATGGATTTTATCAGGTGAAGAAAAAATGTCTAAGTCAAAAGGAAATATATTAGATCCTCTTGAGATAATCGATAACTATGGGTTAGATCCATTAAGATATTATTTAATTAAAGAAGTTTCTTTTGGTAATGACGGAAATATATCTAAGGAAAAATTAGAAGATTGTATAAATAGTGATCTTGCCAATAATTATGGAAATTTCTGTCAAAGAGTTACTGCCTTTGCTGAGAAAAATTGTGATTCTAAAGTTCCCGATTCTGTTGAATTTAATGATCATGATAAAAATATTTTAGATAATTTTTCTAATAATATAAAAACCTTAAGAAGCTATATTGATGATCAAAAATTGAATTCCTATGTAGATTTCATAGTAAATGTTTTGTTTGATGCAAATAAATATTTTAATGATCAAGAACCTTGGAATAAAAAAAATGATAAAAAAAGATTAAATACTATAATTTATACTTCTTTAGAATTGATAAGAAAAATTTCAATAATGCTTTACCCAATAATACCGTCTTCATCAATAAAATCTTTAGGTGTTTTTAACATAAAGGAAAAAGACATTTTATTTGATACTATAAAAGAACATAAATATTTAAAATCTAATAGTAAAATTGATAGAGTTGATATTTTGTTTAAAAAAATTGCAAAGTAAGCATGATTGATTCACATTGTCATTTAGATCATGCGCCTTTATTTGACAATTTAAATGATATTTTAAATAGATCTAAAGAAGTTGGTATAAAAAAACTTTTAACAATATGTACTACTTTAGAAAGTTTTAAAAATATTGAAAACATCTTAACAATCGATGATATGATTTATGGCACGTTTGGAATTCATCCTCATGAAACTGAAAATAATGACGTGTCAAAGATTACTATTATAGAAAGTATAAAAAAAAATCCTAAATTAATTGGAGTGGGGGAGACGGGATTAGATTTTTATTACAATCATAGTAAAAAAAATAAACAAATTGAAAGTTTTAAAAAACACATTGAAGCTGCTATAGAAATTAATCTACCTATAATAGTTCATTCAAGAAATGCTGAGGAAGAAACATTTAATATATTAAACGAATATAAAAAACATAAACCTAAAATTTTAATGCATTGTTTTACAGGTACATACAAATTTTATAGGCAAATGGAAGAATTAGACTCTTATTTTTCTGCTAGTGGCATAATCACTTTTAATAGTAGTAAGGATTTACAAAATACACTTTCAAAGATACCCAACAATAAATTACTCGTAGAGACGGATAGTCCATTTCTTGCACCAGTTCCAATGAGAGGCAAAAAAAACGAGCCAAGTTTTATAAAATATACACTAAAAAAATTAGCTGATATTAAAAATATAGACGTTTCAGAAATGGTCAGTCTGACAACTAAAAATTTTAATAATCTGTTTTTTAATTAATGAAAATTAAATTCATAATTTTAGGCTGTGGATCTTCTTTAGGTGTTCCTAGAGCAGATGGAAGCTGGGGAAATTGTGACCCCAAAGAAAAGAAAAACTACCGAACTAGATGTTCTGCTTTTATTAAATCTAATATTAAGAATATACTAATCGATACATCTCCTGATCTTCGACATCAATTAATAAAAAATAAAATAAACAATATCGATTATGTAATTTATTCACATAAACATGGTGATCAAGTGCACGGAATAAATGACCTTAGAGTTTTTTCTCTTAAAAATAAAAAAAAAATTCCTGTTTATGCTGATTATCAAACTGGAAAATATATAAAAAATAATTTCTCTTATTGTTTCAAAAATACTCCAAGTTATAAAGCAATTTTAAAATTATTTAATTTAAAAAAAAGATTTTCTTTTAAAAAAAATGGAAATTTTATTACAATAAAATCCATTGCAGTACAACACGGAAAAATAAAATCTCAATCTTTTATAATTAATAAATCGTGCGCTTATATAAGTGATGCTAACAAAATTTATAATAAAGATTTAAAGTATTTTAAAAACCTTAATTATTTAGTTATTGATTGTTTACGTTTTAATAAGCATCCCTCACATTTCAATTTAAATGAAGTTATTGAATTGACTAAATTTCTAAAACCAAAAAAAACAGTTCTTACTAATTTACATTCAGACTTAGATTATAAATATATGCTTAAAATATTGCCAAAAAATATAATTCCCGGATATGATGGAATGTCATTTTATATTTAAAATTTTTTACCTATTTTTTGAAGTGAGCAACAATAAACCATATCCAACCAAAGTTGATAACAAAGATCCTGTTAATACTCCTATCTTGACACTATCAATGTATTCTATATTTTCCACAAAAGCCAAATTTCCAATAAATAAACTCATTGTAAAACCAATTCCAGCAAGTATTCCAACGCCATAAAAACTCATCCAATTGGCATTATTTGGCATTTGAGCAATTTTTAGTTTAATGGAGATTATTGAAAATAAAAATACTCCTATTTGTTTACCCACAAAAAGTCCTAACACAATTCCAAGAGGTACTGGGGATAAGAGAGATTCTAAATTAATTCCATCTAGAGACACTCCGGCGTTTGCAAGTGCAAACAATGGCATAATGCCAAAAGCAACATATGAGCTAATATTATGTTCAATTTTAGTTAATAAAGAATATTCTTTATTTTTTTTTCTATGCGGTATAACGGTAGCAAGAAGTACTCCTGATATAGTTGCATGAACACCTGATTGATAAGTAAAAAACCATAGAATTAATCCTAATATTAAATATGGAAGAAATTTTTTTACGCCAGATTTATTTAAAATTAATAAAGCAATAAAAGTTAGAAGCAATAACGAAAGATATTGAATACTCAAATCTCCTGCATAAAAAAAAGCAATAATGATTATTGCACCCAAATCATCTATTATTGCTAAAGCAGTTAAAAAAACTTTTAGAGATATGGGTACTCTAGATCCCAGTAAAGATAATACGCCCAAAGAAAAAGCTATATCTGTTGCTGAAGGGATAGCCCAACCATTTATTGTATCTCCATTTCCAAAATTTATATAAATATAAATTAAAGCAGGAACTAACATTCCTCCAATAGCAGCTATTATTGGCAAAAGAGCTTGTTTAGGACTTGATAGCTCTCCATTTATAAATTCTCTTTTAATTTCTAATGTTACAAAAAAGAAAAAAACTGCCATCAATGCATCATTAATCCAGTGGTGTAAACTCATCTTAAGACCAATGTTATTTATTCCAATAAAGAGATAGCTTTGCAGAGTTTCAAAATATAATGAAGAAAAATTCGAATTACTTATAATTAAAGCTATTGCAGCACTTATTAATAAAACTAAACCACTCGCAGCTTCTAATTTAAAAAACCATTTAAATGGTGATGATAAATAATTTAACATAAATTATTTTATCAAATCTCTAAGAAATAAATTGATATCTCTAAGACTTTCATAAAGATTACTTAAAAGTATCTCAATATCAGGATATATGAAAATTATTTGATGTTTAAAAGTATCAATAATAATGATTATAGCAACAAAAGTGATTATTATAACTATAAAAATTTTTAAATAATTTGTTTTTTTATCTTTCTTTATTTGTGGCTCTTCGTCATCAATCTCGGATAAATTTTCTTCATTTACAGTAATGCTTGTAATTTCTTCCTCTTCAATTGTTTTCTCTACAAATGTTTCGTTTAAAATTTTATTGTCATCTTCTTTGATGATTTTTTTTGGTTCTTTTTTTTCAATTAATTTTTCAGTTTTTTTAAAAAACCATTTATGATCACAACTACTACATTGAAGCAATCTACCTTCTTCAGGTATTAAATTGTCACTAACTTCAAATCTTTTATTGCAATTTTCGCAACTAATAATCATACTATCTAATATACCAGATTATTAATAAATTCCTTCATTTTTGCTATTGTTTATGCTTTAAAATTTGTAATATGTACTGTATTAGTATGCCATTCGGGGCGTAGCGCAGCCTGGTAGCGCATCTGGTTTGGGACCAGAGGGTCGCAGGTTCAAATCCTGCCGCCCCGACCATTTTATGAGAAAAGCAAAAATTTATAAACCAACTAAAACTGCTATGCAGTCTGGAACAAAAAAATTTGATAAATGGATTATTGAATTTATTACTGAGGACACTGGTGTAAATCCGTTAATGGGGTGGGAAAGTTCTACTGATACATATACTGAATTAAAACTAGAATTTTCATCAAAAGAATTGGCCATTGATTATGCAAAAAAAAATAAGATTGAATTTGAGTTAATTGAACCTCATGAAAGAAAAATTGTAAAAAAAACATACTCAAATAATTTCACTAAATAAATGTTTAAATTTTTTACTTCTAAACATTGGTTTAAATGGAGCATTTTTGGATCAATATTTATTTTAATATCTACTTGGTATCAAGTTCAACTAGATGTTAAAATTAATGAATGGTTTGGTGAATTCTATGATACTTTACAAAAAGCTCTTACAACACCTGGTTCTGTAACTGAAACTGAATTTATTTCTTATTTATTTACTTTTGCAAAAATTGCCGGTCTTTGGATTTTAATCGCTGTGATTACTGGATATTTTACAAGTCATTGGGTTTTCAGATGGAGAACTGCAATGGCTGATTATTATCATGAACAATGGTTAAAAGCTCGTTTAACAGAAGGTGCTTCACAAAGAGTTCAGGAAGATACATTAAAATTTGCAAGAATTATGGAAGGACTTGGTACGGGATTATTGGATAGTGTAATGACACTTATTGCTTTTACTCCTATACTTTGGGTGTTATCAAAGCAAATTGACGCTCTCCCCTGGATTGGTCAAGTTGATCATGCTCTAGTTTGGGTTGCAATAATTTCTGCTTTGGGAGGTACAATTTTATTAGCCATAGTAGGAATTAAACTTCCAGGAATAGAATATGATATTCAAAAAGAAGAAGCTGCTTATCGTAAAGAATTAGTAATGGGTGAAGACGATCCGATACGTGCGGCTCCACCAACAATTGGTCAATTATATAACAGAGTTAGAAGAATACATTTTAGATCATATTTCAATTATTTATATTTCAATTGTGTTAAATGGAGCTACTTTCAGGGAATGGTTATTGTGCCATATTTAGCTTTAGCACCAACTATAGTTACTGGTGCCATTACATTAGGTTTTGTACAACAAATCACAAGAGCTTTTGGAAGAGTTGAAGGATCTTTGCAATATTTAGTAAAAAGTTGGTCAATAATAGTTGAATTTATCTCTGTGTGGAAGAGATTAAGTGAATTTGAAAAAAAACTTGATTCAGGTAAAGTTGAACATTATACGGAAACTGTTTAATGGCCTTAGACATAAGTTTAATTAAAATATTTGAAAATATAACTTCCAGAGCCGCTTTAGCTTCATATCATTTCGTTGGTAAAAAAGATAAGACAGCTGCAGATAAAGCCGCTGTAGATGTGATGCGGAATCTTTTGAACAATCTAGATATACAAGGAAAAATAGTTATAGGTGAGGGTGAATTGGATGAGGCTCCAATGTTATATATTGGTGAAAAAGTTGGTACAGGCCAAGGTTTGGAAATGGATATTGCTGTTGATCCTCTAGAGGGTACTAATTTTGCTGCAAATAATTTACCAGGAGCTTTGTCAGTTTTAGCTGTAGCTGAGAAAAATAATTTATTTCATGCTCCAGAAACTTATATGAATAAAATTGCTGTAGGGAGCAATATACCAAGAGATGCTATAGATCTAGATAATTCTTTAAAAAAAAATATTTACAATTTAGCGGATTGTAAAAACAAGGATATTAAAGAACTTACTGCTTGCTTATTGGATAGGCCAAGACACAAAAAGATTATTGATGAATTAAATGAACTTAAAGTTAACTTAAAATTAATTTCAGATGGTGATATAACTGGTGCTTTGTTGGTTTCAAATGAAAAATATGGAGTTGATATATTTATGGGAATTGGTGGAGGACCAGAAGGAGTGTTGGCTGCATCTGCACTAGATGCCTATAATTGTAATTTTCAAGGAAGATTTATATTTGAAGAAGAAAATGATATTTATAGAGCAAAAAAAATGGGAATTAAAGAATTAGACAGAAAATATGAATTAAGTGAGATTATTTCTGGAGATTCAATATTTTGTGCAACTGGAATAACATCGGGCGATTTGGTTAAAGGTATTAAATTAATTGACGATAAATACAGTTCAGAAACTCTAGTTACACATAAAAATTCTAATACAAAGAAAGTTATAAAAAGAACAGAAAATTTAACTTTATGATTTCAGTCTCCAAAAAGATATGGAGTGAAAGACAAATAGAACAAAGAATAATTGACAAAGTTTCACAACATTACAGTTTAAGTCCATTTCTTTCAAAATTAGTTGCTAATAGAAACTTTTCAGATGAAGAAATCTACTCAATTAATAATAAAATAAATTTTAAAAACTATTTCATAAAAAATAAAGATTTTATTTCTGCAAGTAAAATCATTGAAAATTCAATAAGAAATAATGAAAAAATATGTATTTTTGGCGATTATGATGTGGATGGATCATGTGCTACTACATTATTAATTAGGTTCTTAAAAAATATTAATCATCCTTTCTTTTATTTCATTCCTGATAGAGAAAAAGATGGTTATGGACCTTCGCTTAAAACACTTTCAAAACTAATAAATAAAAAACCAAAATTAGTAATAATGGTAGATTGTGGGTCTAGTTCAAATAAATCAATAGATTTTTTAAAATCAAAAAAAATTAAATCATTGATTATTGATCATCATCAAATTTTTAAACCTTTCCCTTTAGCAAATGAAATAATCAATCCAAATAAAAATGCAGAATATAATAATTTTAATTATTTTTGTGCGACTACCTTAACATATTTTCTAATTGATACGATTTTGTACAGAAAAATAATAAACACTAAATTTAATATAAAGTCCCATCTAATATTAGTATTGTTAGCTACGGTTTGTGATGTAATGCCTTTAAGAGGCTTGAATAGAATAATGGCAATAAATGTTTTAAATAATATTTCTACTTATCATTATTCAACTTTTAAATATTTCATAAAAACTTTGATAATAAACAAAAAAATTAACATTGATGATCTGGGTTTTTTAATTGGACCGATTTTAAATTCTGGTGGGAGACTCGGTCACTCTGACTATGCTACAAGACTTTTATCGTCAAATAATGAAGATGAAGTTTTAAAAATTTCTAATAAATTAGTTGATTTAAATGAAGTAAGAAAAGAAATAGAAATTAAAATTATGAAAAAAATAAATTTAAAAGAAATAAAAAATAAATTAGATGAAGTGGTATTTGTTTACAATCCAACTTTTAAAGATGGTTTAATTGGAATAATTGCATCTAGATTGAAAGATAATCTTAATAGACCTGCTTTTGTAATGACATCAACAAACTCTTTAGTAAAAGGTTCTGTTAGATCTATACTTAATTTTGATGTTGGTAAAATATTGCGTAAAGCTCTTGATCAAAATTTAATCATTAGTGGAGGTGGTCATCAAATGGCTGGTGGATTTATAATCAAAAAAAGTAAACTTAATATTTTTAAATCTTTTTTAGACACAGAATTTAATAAAAAACAAAAAAACAAAAATTTATTCAACTTTGATTCAAAATTATCTATTGCTGCAGTTAATAATTCTTTAATTTCTGATATAAATAATCTTGAACCTTTTGGTACTGGTAATCCTAATCCAATATTTTTATTTGAAGATCTAAAGATTAAAAATGTTAGAGTTATAAAAAATAAGCATGTTTTTAATTTGTTTATTTCAAGAACTGGTAAATCAGTTTCAGCAATTAGTTTTAATTCCCTTGATAATGAAATTGGCAGTTGTCTATTAAATTACAAAAAAGAGGTAAATGTTGTTGGTTATTTGAAAGATAATTCTTGGAACAACAAAAAAATATTGCAACTTGTTGTATTAGATTTAATTTTATAGGTAATTCGACTTGATAATTAGACTTTTTTGCAATAAAAGAGCCAAATTTGGTCCCTTCGTCTATCGGTTAGGACACATGGTTTTCATCCATGAAAGAGGGGTTCGATTCCCCTAGGGACCGCCAATATTAGTGACATTTTAAAACGAATTAAATATGAACTATTACGTCTATATGCTCAAATGCATAACTCCAAAAATTAAAAAAACATACGTTGGATATACAAATAATCTTGTTAAAAGATTAAAAAAACATAATAATTCTAAAGGTGCAAAATCTACAAAAGGATTTAAATGGCAAATAATTTTTAAAAAAAAATTTTTAAGTAAATCAAAAGCGATGTCATTTGAATATAGTTTAAAAAAAAACAGAAAAGAAAGGTTAAAAATACTTAATAGTAATAAAGTTATTAAAAAATACAGTGAATAAAATAGCAACCATACTACCCTATAAAGAAAATTATACAAAAAATAACGCTGGCGCTGCATCTCTTTGGGTTTGTGATTTTTTAAAATATTCAAAATTCAAAGAAAATAATACGATATACGGACATACTATTTACAAAAGTTATTTAACAAAAAATTATACAAATATACATTTAGAAAATACCAATTCTAAATTTGCAAGTACTACTAAAGATTATTGTAATCAATTAATTGATAAATTGAAAATAAATAAATATGAAATAATTGAGATTCATAATCGCCCCCAAGTTTTTTTTTTATTAAGAAAGAAATTATCATCGAAATATATCTTGTATTTTCATAATGACCCGCTTTCTATGAAAGGTTCAAAAACTGTCCAAGAACGATTAAATTTAATTGACCAAGTAAATAAAATTATATTTGTAAGTAAATGGGTACAGGACAGATTTTTTTTAAATTTAGATAAATCTTTAATTAACAAAACTGAAATAGTTTATCCAAGTATTCATAAAGAAAAAAAAATATATAAAAAGCTTAAAAGAATAGTGTTTGTTGGAAAATTAAATAAATCTAAAGGTTATGATGTCTATAGAGATGCAATAATTAAAATTTTACATGAATTTAAAGATTGGAAGGCTTATTCTATAGGTGATGAAAAACGTGATAAACCTATAATTTCACACAAGAATCATAAAGAATTAGGATATTTAAAACACAAAGCTGTATTAAAATTTTTAGCAAAATCAGAATTGGCTGTTGTTCCTTCAAGATGGGAGGAACCTTTTGGTAGATCAGCATTAGAAGCATCATCTAGAGCTTGTGCAACTGTCATATCAAATAGAGGAGGATTGCCCGAAACAACAGATTATAAAATTGCTTTAGATACATTAAATTCCCTCACTTTATACAAGGCAATAAAAAAGCTAATAACAAATAAAAAATTTAGGTTAGAACTTCAAATTAATGGTTTTAAAAATGTTAAACATATTACAAAAAATAATTCACATAAAATTGATCAAATAAGAGAAAAATTATTTGTCGATTTTAGAATAAATTATTCTAAAAACATATTAAGAATTATTAATATTTATAATTTAGGCCAAAAACTCAACCATAGAATTTACAACATTTCACTTGGAAAAAAATTCACTAATGGTTTCATAAGAAATGGCAATGATGTCTTAGAAATAAGTGACCGTGATTTTATTAAGCAAAATAGAGGGCTTTCTATTAATAATTCTTATCAAAAATTCCAAAATCATCTTTTAGAAACATTTAAAAATTATAAACCAAATTTAATTTTTTTTGGACATACAGGCAACATATCGTTGAATACATTTTCAGAATTTAAAAATATGAACAAAAATTTAATTATTTCACAATGGAATGAAGACCCTATAGTGGCAGATTTAGAAGATACAAAGTATAATATTAAAAAAATTATATCTTATAAAGAAATTGTTGATCATACATTTATAACAACTGATCCGAATGTTTTTAGAAAAAAAAGCAAATGATGATTTAAAAAATTTACATTACGTTTTTATTCCCGTTGATAGAAATATTGAATGTTTCGATGTATATAATTTAAAGCCAGATAATGATATTTTTTATGCCATGAGTCATGGCGTAAATCGTGCCACATTAAAAATGGGTAAATCTGATTCAAGATCATTCTTATTAAAAATTTTGTTAAAT